>ERZ761602.84-NODE-84-length-216421-cov-19.894669_pt1 | contig 216421 bp, 231 predicted proteins | sample MGYA00512165_ERZ761602 | MGnify/ENA primary metagenome ERZ761602 (study PRJEB28899, sample SAMN02445085) | bioreactor sludge metagenome | biome: EBPR sludge; isolation source: Thorneside wastewater treatment plant | place: Australia: Brisbane, Thorneside...
AGGTCTGGAGCGATAATTATCTGGTGAGCACCCAGCCGCAACGATGGTGGCAGATCGCACCGGTCCTTGAGTTGGGTTTCCAGGATGGCGGGAACAAGGAGTTTCATCTGGATGACATCCGTATCTTTGAGGAAGTGAAGTAAAAATCACGTAATGAAAAATACGCCCGGTCGTGAACCGGGCGTATTTTTTTGAAAACAATAAGCGACACATGCAAACCACCTTGTCCTCCTGAAAAGTATAGTCACGCCCATGAGTGAGTCGTACCAGTCCAAACAGGAACGCCGGCAACGCTTGTTGGAGTCACTGCCCGAGGGACTTCGCCCACACGTTTCCGTCCGCAACATCGAAGCCGTGGCAGCGCTTTCCCCACAGGCACAGACTCGTTTGCTGGAAGCCGTTCAAGCCGGGCTCAAACGATTGCCGCGTGCCATTGAACAATTACGTGCCGACCCGGAGACTTCCGTTGCAGACCTGCTCGATCCTCCTGCACCACCTGAAACAGAACTGCCTGCTCCGACCGACTCTTCATCCATTGGACAGGAAGTGGCGGATCTGATCCAGGAATGTTTTCCGGATATGCCGCGTGTGTCGGCGGAAGCGCTGGCAGATGCAGATGTGATGCAGGTCGTTCGATCCGTTGCAGAGACCCATCAGCAGGTGTTCAAGTCCAGTCATATCAAAACGGATTTCGTCATGCTGACTTTATATGGATTGGTACGCCAGACACTCGAACGACTCGAAGAGATGATTGAAGAAACCCCTGCCCTGCGGCAGGCATTTGAAAAAACCAATGAATGGAGAAAAGAAGAAACATGTTAAAACGAATTGCCTCGACCGGTGTGAACCTGGTAGTGCTGGGGGTATCGGTTGGAATATTTCTGGTGGCGTTCATCGCCCTCAACGCCCTCGGTGCGGCGCAGAAGCCGCCCACCATTTCTGTGTTGTCCGCCACGCGTGACTTGAACATCGGCGATGTCATCACAGCGAGTGACTTGGCAGTCAAGACTGTCTTTCAGGATGACAATGCCAGTTTGTATATCCCCGGTGAGGAAGTGACTGGTGTAGTCGGCGGCATTGTCGCCCAACCCATTGGAAGCGGACAGCCGGTCTTTCGCAACGCCATCGTAGCGCCAGCAGCAGAAGGCACGCGCCTGTCGGCTGTGCTGGCTCAATTCCCTGGACACAGTTTATTCCCTCTGCCATTGGACGCGATGAATTTGGTATCGCCCGATGCAGAAGCCTTCCTGCCCGGAGACCTGATCGGCGTGACTGTGGTGATCAGCACCCGACCGCAGCAGATGAGCACACCGACCCCGATGCCGGAATTGGTCATTGATCCTGGGTATGTGGAGCCGACCGCCCAACCCTCGCAGCTTGAACAGGAACAGGCAGATGCGATGAACCGCACGTTCCCACCGCTTGCCAAAGATTTGTTCCCAATGGGTGTACGCGTGATCGCGATACAAGGGCTGCCGGCAAAGACTGACTCTACTGAGAATAGCGATGGTGGTTCCTCCTTCACGCTTGAAGATACGCAGAAGATGTTGATCCTGCTCGTCCCAAATGAGAGCCGTGAAGTGTTGTCGCTTGCCTTGCAGCAGAGCGATCGTTTGGTGGTCTCGCTCATGGCCCGTGGTGATGAAATACCGTCTGCCGGATTCACCTATTGGGATTTCGAGGACCTCTTCAAGCAAGATCGCGAGGAAGTCTTGGGAGGAGGACAGTAATGCAGGTTCTGTTACTTGGTGCAGGTACTGTCACCTCGCGTCTCAATATGCAGCTCGCAGAACAGGGTCATTCGGTCATCGCCCAGATCGCAGCCTTTACCCCGCAGCACATCGACCTGTTCGATTTCCGCGCTCTAGTTGTTGTGTCGCCAGAGTCGTCGGTCTCCCCGGAGAGTCTGGTCAAGGCGGCGGAGCGTGGCAAGCTGATTTTCGTGATTGCCGGTGTCGGCGATGGCATGGCATCCTGGGCAAATGGGGTCGGCGTGCCTTCGATTGCCTATCCACCCTCGGATGTCGACATCAATAAATTGTATGAAGAGATGCGTAGGGCAGATGCCGGCAATCTCGCGGCAGATGACCAATACCGCCGTGCAGTGCTGGGCAGTGATATGTCGGCACGCATTCAATCGGGCATGGCAGTGAGGAAGATCGCGATCACATCACCGAAAGGTGGAACGGGTAAAACTACCGTGGCGGTTAATCTCGCAGTCGCGCTTGCCTTGTCAGGTATCACAACATACTTGGTGGATGCCGATGGCAATGCAGGCGCGTTGCAGTATCACATGCGCATGGAACGAGTGAATACAACGATGATCGGGCTCCTGCGACGTGAGATCGCCAAAGCCAATAAAGGCGTGATGGGCGACGTGGCATCGGGAGCAGCTTATCTCAATGCCTTTACGCCGTTGGAAAATTTACCGACCTTGAGAGTCCTACCAGGTCTCATTACCGATGATCTTGGAGATGAGGTCCTCCAACAGGAAGGTAAAGTCGCAGAGGTAATTCAAGGGTTGTATGAAGCCGGCGTCGCCGCTGGTGGTGTGGTCATCATGGATGTAGGTATCAACCCAGCGCATGTCGTGCATCGCGCGGCATTGAAGGCCGCCGAAGGCATTGCCATTGTGATCAAGCCGGAGATCCCTGATCTGGCGGAAACTCGTCGTTGGATCGCGAGGATGATCAATTCATTGGCAAGTGTGGTTGGCAAGAGCAGTGCGCATGAATTTATTGGCAGTCGTGTCAAACTTTGCTACAACCAGGTTGTGGGCGATGGTTTCAAGGCGGCACACAAGATGTTGCAACAGGCGCTGAGTGAAGACAAGATCGACCTGGCACTGATCCCCAATGGCATCATCCCCATCGTGGATCCGCGTCTGGCTGCACAGGCTGTGAACTCGGATCGTCGCGAGGATATCCTGATCTGGCGTTACAAGAAGGAGAAGTTGGAGGAACTCGGACCGTTTGCGGATTCATTACTTGGCTTCGCCTCCCACTTTGTGCCGGCTGTGCGTGAAGGTGCTTCCCGGATTGGATTGCTTCCCAGTCCGAACAAGAAGCGCGGCTGGTTCGGGAAGGGCTAAGCCATGTTTGACATTACCGGCAAAACCCTGAAGCCTGTTTCGGAAGCGCGTTCCTCGGATGAGATGGAACGCTGGTGGAATATTCTTGCTGAGGAGGGACGTGCAAAGAAAGCGATTGAGTCTCTACAAAAAAGCATGACCTCCACAGAGATCGAGGCGATGGCACGTCAGGTCTTTGAAGAAATAAGTGTTCGTGCGGTGGATGCTGGTGTTGCCCTGCCCAAGGAATACATCCTGCGGCTGATCGGTGAACTCTCCGGCATGGGTCCCTTATTGGAACTCATCGCCCGTTCGGATATCGAAGACATCGCCATCAACCTCGGACATATCTATGTGTACACGACCACAAACGGTTGGGAACATGCCGGAGCTGCACCGGATGGGATTGGCGATGCACTCAGAGTCATGATCGACCGTGCCGGGCAACGCGCGCCGACTCCTGATTATCCGATTGCCGATGCCATGTTACAGGTCATGGTTCCACTGGTGGATGGCAGTGTACGGAGGAAGGGCGTGCGTATCAATTATGTCATGCCGCCCGCATCACCCTATGGAGACACGATCACCTTGCGTGTCTCCAATTACCGAACCGCCTCCGATCTGACACAGGGCAGTCTGGCATTGCTTTGTCAGAACAGACTCCCGCCCGTGCCTCGTCCCAAGTTTGACCCGAAGGACTTCCCACGCGGTAACGGCATTCTCACACCCGAAGCCGCGAATTATTTGTTGAGCGTGATGGTGCATGGCGGGACGCTCGTGATTGCCGGTACAACCGGTTCGGGCAAGACCTTTGTGGGGCAGCGCATCTTGCAGGAGATGCTGGATTACTACCCACGTGGTGCGATCCGTTTGTTTATTGTGGAAGATAGTAATGAGATTATCTTGAACGGCTGGAACGGTGATGGCAAAACGGATACCGGCAACATCATCTATACCGTGACACGTCCGGAGATCCGGGGCGGTCCACCGCCCGTCACCATGTACGACCTGATCCGTTCCGCCTTGCGTTCCCGTCCGCATGGCGTGGTGATCGGTGAGGCACGTGGCGCGGAAGCATGGGAGTTGATCCGTGCCGCCGCGACCGGGCATGGACATAGTGCATTCACCATCCATGCCACCAGCGCTGAACATGTCTGGCCACGCTTTTTGCAGGTGGTACAGGCGCATCCGGATGCAGCACGCATGTCCGAAATCCAGATAGCACAGTCTTTTGCCGAAGCTATAACGGCGGCGGTGTACATCGAGCGCAATCCGCAGCATGGTCAGATCGTGCGTGAAATCGTGGAGGTGTCCACCATTGTGGAGCGCACCGCCGCACGTCCTTCGTTTTCTCCGTTGTTCAAGTATGAAGCCGGCAAGGGACTTGTTCCCACCGGCAATCGCCCCATGCGTCCTGGCTTTCGTGCCAATGACTTGAACATCCCCGAGTCCATTTTCAAGGCAGGGTTGTAATGACAGAGCAAACCATTGGTTCGACGAGAACTTTTGTATTGGCAAAAGGCTTTATACAGGTCGGCAATCACCCGGCTTTGATAGGTGAAGATGATACCAAACGATTATTTGCTGAAGTCTATGCCGATCCAGACCGTCCGGATGTGCGACCGCAGGAGGCATACCAGGCAATCCTTTCCTCCATGCAACCGGGCTGGACGCTGCGCCTTCTCCAATTATTCTGGCCCGATCCTGAACCAAGGTTGGAGTTCCAAAAACAGGCAAGCCAATGGAAGCGACCTGATGTGGAAGGCTTGGATATATTGCATCAGGGCTTATCCCTTGCCGTGCAGGAATACCCGCTGCCTTTTGTGCGGCGGACTGTATTGGAGTTTGTATTACCTGGAGACGAAGGAGTTGCCTGGTGGGAAGGGCTGGTGGGGTTATGTGCCGGCTTTGGTTTGCGGATTCGGTATCTGGATCAGAATGCAATTGAAGGCTTGACCCGCTGGGTATTGAATCCAAATTTAGAATATAGGACATAGTTTGAGTAGTATGTTCCAAGGATCGTTGATTTAATTCAGAAGGGAGTTGACAGCAATAGCTCCATTTTGAAAAACATAGGTGTATTTGATATAGATCGTTTCTCGTCATTGCCCAGAGAGTTTTTTCAATGGCTTGAGGGTAATTTTGCTCTGTCGCTTTGGTGCAAATTTTGGCAGGAGTGGCATATAATTTATATTATCCGTACACAGTATGTTATACCGAACTATTCGGCATAACACCCCGCAGGGGGGCAAAAAGCCGAATGGTTCGGTTAAAGCGTAGTTGGCACGCCCTTGCACAACAAGGTAAAAACATTCAAGTAAGCAATTTGCCTTTTCAACAGTCTTATCAGTTAAACAAGACAAGGAGATTTTCAATGAGCGATAATTGCTGTTCAACGACATCCGCAGGAAGTGAAGTTTGCGAATTGCCATCAGCGACAGTTCAGCGCAAACTACATTCCGAAGTATTTTGTCCCGAATGTAATCAAAAAGGAAAAGTTGTTCAAGGTCAAACTGTAAAGGCGCTTTTGTCTGTTTCGTTGCGCTCATTTCAAGATACAGATTATTATTTTTGCCGCACACAATCTTGCCCCGTTGTTTATTATTCGGCTAATGGCAAGTCCATGTTTACAGCATCACAATTGCGTGAGCGAGTTTATCAAAAAGAGCCAAGCGTAGATGATGTATTTGTGTGTTATTGCTTCAAACATACGGTATCAGAAATTCGTAATGCTTCACCTGAAACCCGTGTTGCACTGGTAAATGATATTAATGCTGGCATCCAAGCCAATCAATGCGCCTGTGATTTACGAAATCCGCAAGGCTCATGTTGTTTAGGAAATGTGCGTGGCTTGATGAAACAAACAGAGCAAGTATCCGCGCAATCATAAAGAAACTTGCTGGTATAAACCGTAGAGTCTTGCAAGTCAAAAGCGTGCCAACAAAGCGTGGAGCAAAGATACTACCTGACGATGGGTTCGTCCATAGCGCTTATGTACATCCTAAGCAGTTTTCTATGCCTTGGACTTTTTTTCTGGGTGAACATCTTCGCCATCCCCGATCCAATACGGTTACCCACCATGCAGCAATGATGCGTACCATTGAAATCTTCAAAAAAATTTCGATCAACCAAGCGATGTCTTATGATTAAAAACAAACTATTTGTCAAATTAGGAAATGGAAGCTACCTTTTCTGCCCGTAAATAAGGTTCCCCGCGTTCTTTGTCCATCTCCATCACTCCGGTGATCAACAGGGGCGGATTTGAATCAAGAAATGATTTTGACACACGATACACTTCAGGAAACAGGATGACATCCAATGTTCCTTGTAGATCTTCAATGGTCAGGAACAGCATCATATCGCCCCTGGCAGTTCGGCTGCGGCGCGATGTTTGACGCACGCCAGCTACGGTCACACGCCGACCTAACTTCTCCACAGCATCGATGGTGGAAATGGCTCCGGTGATCTTATCCAGTACCAATTCAAGTGGGTGTGCCTCAAGGCTGACGCCAAGGAGTTCCGATTGGGCATCCACCTTTTGCTGCAGAGTCCAGTCCTCGGCGCTGGTGTCTGACCAGGCAAAGAGACTCATCTGATCCCGTTGCCAGCCGCCGGTTTGTAGTCGCTTCAAAATGGCGGGAATTTTTCCAAAGCCATCCAGTGCGCCAATCTTTGCCAAGTGTTCTGCTTCTTGCATACGTGGATCCACACGCGAAAGGAAGTCATCCAGAGAGGTGAATGGCGCAAATTGGATGATTCTTCCAATGGTGCGTTGGGTCAATTCCTTGACCTGTCCAAGTCCCATAAAGAGCGCACGATCTTCTGAGTCGATCATCCTTTGAACAGAAAACTGATGCCGGGAATAATTCACATGCGGGGGACGGACTTTCAATCCCAGTCGTCTGGCTTCGCTCAAGTAAACACGCTGACTGTAATACCCGCCCCAATTGGCAAGCACCGCCGCCATGAACTCTGCCGGAAAATATTGCTTGCACCAGGCGGAACGCCAGCCAATCCTGGCATACGAAGCGGCATGCGCTTTGGGAAAGCCATAGCCGGCAAAAGCCGCCATCATTTCCCAGATGCGTTCGCCGGTCTCGATGGGAATGCTATTTCGCGCTTGTGCTTCGTTGACGAATTTTCTTTCCAACTCCTGCATCTTCTTGCCCGGATCGAAATGACTCATCGCGCGCCTGAGCAGGTCGGCTTCGGCGAGACTAAAACCTGCCAGTTCGTTGGCGATGCGCAAGACCTGTTCCTGATACAGGATCACCCCAAAGGTTTCATCCAACAAAGGTGCAAGTGCCGGATGAAGATGACGTACTGGCTCCTCGCCCTTGAAGCGCCTCACAAAAGCATCCTTGAGTCCACCGGTCAGTGGACCGGGACGATATAGCGCCAACGCTGCCATGATGTCATCTTCCGTGCGGGCATGGATTTCACGCAAGGTCGCGCGCATCCCCGGACTTTCGATCTGGAAGCAGCCAATGGTCTCGCCCTTCTCAATGCGAGTTGAGGTGGCTTCATCAACGGATGGCGTGGAGTCCAGGACAGATAAAGGAGTCGCGTATTGTTCGGGTTTACTTTGTTGCACGAACTCCGCCACGTCGCCGACAACGGTCAGTCCGCGAATTCCAAGAAGATCGATCTTCACCAAGCCCAAAGTTTCCACGGAGTCGAGATCGAGCTGGGTGATGACCACACCTTTGCCGCCCGAGTTCATGACCGGCACCAGATCGGTCAATGCTCCAGGTGCAACGATCACTCCACCTGGGTGCATGGAAAGATGACGCGGCAGTTTCAAAATGGCTTCGGCATCATCGAAGATGGATTGGTGGTTGGGATAGGTTGTTTGCAGCCCTGCAAAAGGAGAAGGCGCATCTTCTCCATCCTCAGAGTCTTCAAATCTTGCCCACCAGGCATGCGGAAGTTGATTGGCAAGTTCGCGTACCTTGGCAGGTTCCAGTCCGTATGCCTTGGCAACGTCCCCCAGTGCAGAACGTGGACGGTAGCGGTTGATGGTCCCTACCATCGCCACCTTGTCGGCGCCATAGGTATCGAAGACATGCTGGATCACAGAATCTCTGCGGCGTGAACATAGGTCGGTATCAATATCTGGCGGAGTGACACGGGCTGGGTTGAGAAAGCGTTCAAAATACAGATTGAGGCGTAGGGGATCGGGGCTGGTAATGCCGAGACAATGTGCAACCAGCGAGGAAGCAGCCGAACCTCGGGACGAATAAGGCACGCCCGTTTCACGCGCGAAGTTCAGGATGTCCTCCACGATCAGGAAGATCGGCTCAAAGCCCATGCTTGAGATGACTTCGAGTTCATGATCGAGGCGCGTTTGGATCTGTGGTGTGATCTCGCCATAGATTTCTATGGCTCCAGCTGTGGCTTTATCTCGTAAATGCTGGGAGATGGTCACGCCTTCTGGCAGGGGCACAACCGGCATCTGGGATTTGCCAAGCGGCAGATCGAAACGACATCGTTCGGCTATTTCGATTGTGGCTTGTAGAGCTTCGGGAAAATCCTTGAAGCGTTCTTCAATGATCTGTGAAGGCATGAACCAGGCATCTGCCGGGGCAAGGGTTGTCTGGGAAATAGTGGTAACCGTTTGATTGAGTCGAATGGCTGCCAGTGTTTTTTGTAATCGAGCTTGCTCCGGGGCCTGGTAATAAACCGGGTGCGCGACCACGGTCGGCAATCCAAGGTTGCGTGCCTGGGCAGATAGCGATCCAGCGCTGGATATATTTCGCAAGGGGACATACAACCGATCTTCAAATCCATCCTGTAATCCATGCGGGTTTTCACATAAGGCGATCAGGTCTTTGGAATATTGAAAAAGCGTTTCCAACAAACAGGGTGCATCGGGATTGTCACGCAGAGCCAGAACGCTACTCAGCCGGCAAAGATTGGACCAGCCTTCAACACTTGTCGCTAATAATTGAAGCGGACCTTGTTCCAGATCGATCTCCAACCCGATCACTGGTTGAATGCCGGCATCCTTGCAGGCTTTGACGAATTCAATGGTGCCTGTCAGTAGATGGTGATCAGTCAGACCCAAAGCTGACATGCCACAGGCTTGTGCCGCCTGTACCAAATCAGTGGGAGTCATCAAGCCTTCCTGTAAAGAGAAGGCGGAGTGGGTTGTGAGGTGGACGTACATCAGGACAATTGTAAACGTTCCCACCAATGATTAGCGACATGAAGAATACTCCCCCAAGCCCATCCCGCTATCATCCCGCGCATGTTATCCGATCACCCCATCCCAATTCCCTTCATCCTGCGCGGTCAGGACATTGCCGCGCAGGATCTGTTGTATCAAAGCCGGGACAAAAAGATTGAGTTTTATTATCCCGACCCGCGTCCCCTGCTTGACCGGATCGTGCTCTCCGATCCCGTTCAACTCCAGCGCGACTTTGCCTCCATGCGTGTCAGTGAGATCATCGACTTTCTTGCCGAAGCAGGCAAAGCCATGACCCTTAATCATGCCCGCATGGAACAGGCTTGTCGTTTCAGCCTGCCGTTCAGCGCCCTCCCGGAGTCCATCGTGCGCGGCAGTTATGACCTGATCCCGATTGTGTTCTCGAAGCTGGCATTGCGCACAATGGTCGAGAATGAGATCGGCTCAAAGTATTTGGATGGCTGGGTTGAGATGCCCTACGCGGACAAGTTCGCAAGACGACGAGCCTATGGCGCACGCACCCTGCATTTCATTTCCGGCAATGTACCGGTTGTGGCTGCCCTGAGCATCGCCCGTGCCGCGCTGATCAAGTCGGACAACATCATCAAGGTCACGCCAAACGATCCGCTCACCGCCTCTGCCATCATTGGCGCGATGATGGATGTCGATCCGAACCATCCGGTCACCAAACATTTCTCGGTCGTGTATTGGTCAAAGGAACTGCAGGACTTCGAGCACGAGCTGATCCAGCTACGCTACCTGGAGAAGATCATCTCTTGGGGCGGCGCGCTGGGTGGCATCAACTCGACGCTCAATCATGGCAACCTGCAAGCCTCAGGTATTGATGTCATTGCCTTGGGTCCAAAGTTCAGCATTTCCATTTTGGGACGTGAAGCCTTCCAATCCAGTGCGGAGATTGAACAAGTTGCAAAACGTACCGCCAAAGATGCGGGTTCATTCAACATGGAGTCCTGCGGTTCGTCGCGTTTCCATTTTGTGCAGGCGTCCCCGGATCAGGCGATGGAATATGCGCGACGTTTATATGATCACATGCAGCACCAGGACCCATCCTTGAGTGCCCTGCCGAAGAATTTCCCAGCTGACCTGCGCGATGAGATCAACGCCGCCCGCGCCCAGGATGATTTCTATTATGTTGTCGGCGGGGATAGGAACGAAGGCGCTGTGGTGGTGAGTCTCACCGGTGAACTGCCCGACTTCTTCCCCATCCACAAAGTTGTGGTGGTCGTCCCCTTCAATGATCCGCTTCAACTCGTAGATCGCATTCATCCTTCCACACAGACCGTCGGCATCTACCCCGAAACCCTCAAAAAGCCATTACGCGACCTCCTTGTGGCACGCGGCGTTTGTCGTTTCATTTCCATCGGACATACCGTGGACTATTCCATCGGTGGTCCCTTCAATTCAACCGAGATCATGCGGCGTGCCTGCCGCTGGATCCTGGATGAGTCTTATCCATCCCAATGGGAACTGCCCGGCTTCTATCTGCGCAAAGCCTGGCAGATCCTCAAACACCATATTCTTTAGGAGATTTATTTCATGACTGACCCCATTCTTTCGGGCACACCCGAATCCTGGACGCGCCTGCCGGTCCAGACCTTGTTCTCGCTTTCAAAAAGTGAATTGGACTCTTTGCAATTGCATTGGGCGCAAACCCGATTTGGGCAGTTGCAGGATCGCATCCCCGCTTTGGATGCATTGGCGGAAAAGCAGGGCGTAAAGATCATTCCGGATTTCGAGACTCTTGCAACCATCCTCTTCACCCATCAGGTTTACAAGAACTATCCCTTTGCCTTCATCGAACGCAAGTTGTTCACCGAATTGACACGCTGGCTGAACAAGTTGACCGCGCATGACTTGTCCTCGCTCGACATGCGCGGCGTGAACACCATCGATGAATGGCTGACGCGTCTGGATGAAGCCGGCATGTTCGTCTTTCACTCCACCGGCACGAGCGGCAAGTTGAGTTTCTTCCCGCGCAGTCAAACGGAGAAGGAAGCCTGGGTCGAAGGCACATACACCTTCCTGGAAGCCTTCATGCCGGGCATCCGCAATCTGCATCTGCCGGTCTTCTGGCCCGCGTATCGCAGCGGAAGGCAGGCGTCCATGCGCCTGATCACACATTTCGGTCCGGCGCTGGCAGGGGATGCGGCGGAATATCACAGCCTGTTCAACGCGCCCATGTCGGCGGATTTCATGTCGCTGGCCATGCGCATGAAACATGCCCAGGAACACGGCGATCTGACGGCGATGGATACGATCAAAGCCATCTTCAAAACCAAAGGCGAGATCGTCACGCTGAAAGCACGCAGAGCAGGTCTGACCAAAGCCTTCTTTGACAAGATGGTGCGCGAGTATCGTGGTCGGCGGGTCTTCCTGATGGCTTCCGCCACGGATCTCTTGGATGTAGCCCTGGAAGGATTGGCAGTCGGACAGGAGCAAGTCTTTGCATCCAACTCCGTTCTTTTGACGGGCGGCGGCTTCAAAGGACGGAAGGAGATTTCGGATTGGAAGGAGGTGCTCAAAAAATTCTACGGCGTCGATCAGGTCTTCATGTCCTATGGCATGACCGAACTCAACACCTATAACATCGCCTGTTCAAAAGGTGTTTATCACGTCTTCCCCTGGAACATCCCGATGGTGTTGGACCCGGACGGTACACCCTTACCGCGTACCGGAGTGCGGACCGGTCGCGCTGGTTATTTCGATCTGCTTGCCCAAACCTATTGGGGCGGCATCCTGACCGGCGACCGCATTACGGTTCACTACGATGAGGAATGTGGTTGCGGTTGGAAGGGTCCGTGGATCGAAGACAACGTCCAGCGCTTCAGCGAACTGATGGGCGGAGAGGACATCATCTCCTGCGCCGGGGTGCAGTCGGCATACAGTGATTTCATGGAATACATCGCCGCTGATGTATCGGAGGGAGCGTAGGTAGTATGGACGTTGCCGCATTGACCATGCTGGTTTTCGGCATGGTGATCGTGGGATCAGGGCTGACCGGACTCCTCGCACCGCAGTTCCTTCTGATTGTGTTGGGCATATCGGAGAGTGGTCACAGCACCCAACTCTTCGTGATGGCGACCTCCCAGGCGTCGCTGGCGATGGGACTGTATTACATTCTGGCTTCCGTAAACGAAACACGCATCTTTTTTCAATGGAGTGTGCCCTTGCGAGTCATCAACTTCATGGTGTTTGCCGCCATGATCCCACTGGGCATTGCACCAACACAATGGCCGCTGGTGGCTGGACTTGAACTGGCTGGGGCATCGGCAACAGCGATTGCATTGGCTTCCAAAAGCGACTTCACATACAACCCGTTCCGTGTAGTACGGATTGCCAGTTTTACTCTGGCATTGATTGGAGGCATACTCGCGTTCAAGCCATTTGGCATCTATGGCAGCGCATCCACCTTCCTGTTGATCTCCAGCGCCGGCATGATGTATGCCTATCATAGGTTCGCGCCTGCCATCCCGGATCCATCCCAATAAAACAATCCTGCCTACCCTTAGCGACACGGATGGAACACCCGTCTGTGTCTTTTTGTATCATGCCGTCCATGCCTGAACCTCAAGATCAATTCGTTGCCTCGATAGCCTCCGAAGCCGTGGAAGTGTTGGAAGATCATCTGCTCTTTCCGGGCGGCTATCTATTACCGCTCTCCGCGCGTGGCACAGGTGTGCCTGGCATGACAGATCGTCCCTGGTCACGTTTGTCAGCGGATGTTTTTTATCCCAATTTACCAGTGATGTATTCCTTGTCCATGCGCCGTGAACCACCGGATGTTCTGCGTGGATCATTACGCGCGCGCCGCACTCTGTTCGAAGGTTTCATGATGGCGTTGGCAGAAAAGACTGGACGGCGTCCCTCGATGGCGGAACGTTCCGCCGATCATGCAATGGATGCGGCGGAGTCGGAACTGACCTTTGGCAAGCCGGCCTTCAAGATCGCCCTGATGAGCGCCCTCTTTGTAGAGCGCAATCGTTTCGAAGAAGCAGAGGCTGCACGCAGAGTCATTGAATCGAATTTGCGCGCAAGAGGACTTACTGCACAGAGACTCTTCTATATTGCAGAACGCGCCCTGCATCATTTCCAGCCGGGCGGAAAATTGTTTCCCGGATTAGACGAGCCGACACTCTTTCTTGAAGAGACTCTTCCCTTGATGCCTGCACCATCCAGACAGGTCATGCCAGTCGAGGATTCGGTCTGGATCGGCACTCATGCCCGCGATGGACGTGACATCCATTTCTCTTTTACCAGGGGACTCGATCCGGCTGTCCCACCACCTCCACATGCAACAACATTGATCCTCGGTGAACCAGGTGCGGGCAAGACCAGTCTCTTGCGCTGGATCATGTTGCAACGTTTGTTGCAAGGCAGGACGGTTATCTCCATCGACCCCGAAGGTGAGAACAACAAACTCTGTGAAGCCGTTGGGGGCAAGGTTGTACCGGCTGGTATTCCCGAAGACAAGGAAACCTGCCTCATTCATCCCCTGCAAGGGGAGAACCCGGCAGAGTTGTTGCTGGCTGTCCGTTTCCTGATCGCTTCCCTCGCTGGAGAGTCGGTCTTGTCGCCCGGTGTGCAAGCCGCCTTACATGAAGCGGTAAAGAGACGTTGGGATCGCAGACCTGGTGCGATGACCATTGCGGAATTCGTGGAGACCCTAGGAACGATCAACGTTCCTGAAGCCGCCATGCCCTTGGCACTGTTACGTCCTTTTATGCGCGGTGGTTTATTTGAAGGATTCTTCGATAGACCCAAGGCACTTCTCTCTCCTCATTTTCCTGCCGGTCAGTGGTGGAACTTCGATCTCTCCTCCCTGCGTGAAGAGAACCGCGCCATTGTGCATTCGGTGTTGGCATGGTTTTTGTATCATGCGGTTACGGTTGGAAAACAGCCGATGGATATCTTCATCGACGAGGGCTGGCGCCTGTTGCGCAGTGGTCCCTTCACCGATTTGTTGGATGAACTAGGCAGACGCGCACGCAAACGTGGCGTTGGTGTAACTCTCATCACCCATCTGCCTGCCGACCTAATGAAGAACCCCACCTCCTTGAGTCTGGCATCCACAGCTTTCATCGGTCGGCTCGGACCGGATGAAGCCTTTGCCTTCTATCGTTCCCTCGGCGTTCCAGAAAGCGAAGCCAGGAAGAATGCAGAGACTACGTCACGGTTGCCTCCGCGAGTCTTTCTTGCGGCTCCATCTGCGGGGCGTGGTGCTTTGTTTCCGGTATTGGTCTCCATCCCGCCGACATGGATCCAGTTCTGGAAACAGCTAGGGGCAACAGGAGTGGCACGATGATTTACCCAAAGAGCGGGTACATGTGTATTCACTGCGGCTATGAACATGCTACTGCTCCAGATCAATGTCCCCTCTGTAATGGAGAATGGCAGGCTTGGGAATTGCTCTTTGCGCCGCACGCTCTGGATGACCTGCGCGCACAAGTCATGGGTTGGATTGCGCAACTACCCTTTCCGACCCTTATGGAATGGATCGCATCGCCCAAAGGTTTGCGTGTGCGCTTGTATTTGCCTCCGCATGTGGCAGAAGGAGTGGTGAATTCCTGGTCTGCCATGACCGGACAACATTCCAGATGGCGCAGTCTGGGCATCGTGAAGGTTCAATCCGATGGATATGCCTTGCATACATCGAATCGTTTGCCATCCCTGATCGCCTCAGCGAAAGATAGCGATCCATTGCTTGCAATCGGCAGTCGGCTGATCAGCTCTGCTCGCGAGGGAAAGGATGCCACTCTGCGCCTATGGCTGCTTGGGAATGAAGATCAACTTCAGGAAAAATTGCGTAGCTTGTCTTCCTACTCGTATGGCACCGAAGGTGGCGTCGGCAATGACACGCCGAATTCCTGGGGCATGCAACTGGACTTCCTGCGGGCAGGCTTATTTTTCGGGATGATTATGGCGGGCATCAGCGGCGGGATTTTGTTCGCAGATTGGTTCAATCCCTTTGCGGTCTCCATGTTCGTGATCGCCGGCATCACGATCTGCCTTGCTTCGGCACTTGGTATTCGGGACTGGCTCGCCTGGAGATCGATCCCCAAGGAAGTTGTGGAGAGACGGATACAGGAGCCGTTGTTGAAGGTAGCCTTTTCCATCTCTGAACCGATCCAACTTCCGTTATTGGCTGGTGAACAATTTTGGCATCCCATTGAATCAGTCTGGCCTGCAATCCAGAAACACACCTTCCCCTTGCCTGTCGGCGAACTTGCCGGACTGATCGCCCCGTTGCAACTGGGTGAAGGTTCGGGCTTGTTGGATCGCGCCGTCTGGCAGGAAGTGCCGGCGCCGCCGCCGTCCCAACCGTTGCTCGAAGCTGGTTTCAAGATCGGGCAGAGCGTGGCTACTGGCGCGCTGGTCGGCGTCGATCCGGATGGACATGGTCTGGCGACAGGCGGCAGCCGTTCGGGTAAATCTTCCTTTGTGTATTCCATGCTGGAGCAGTTGATCGCCAAAGGCGATGATGCACCGGGAATATTTTTAGTGGACCCGCATGTTTCATTGGCAGATGCCTTCCTGGATGCAATTGCACAATTACCGGAAGAGCAGAAGCAAAAAGCAATCAAGCGATTGAGAGTCATTACCCCGGATCAACCGCAGGTCATTCCCTTGAATCTACTGGCCGTTCCGGATTTCACCTGGGCAGGTAATGCCATCGTGCAGGTCGGTCGGCGTATCTGGGATGACTACTGGGGTCCGCGTATGCAGGCGGCGCTATTGGGATTGTTCCGTCTCGCACATGTCTGGAACCAGCACCATCCAGAAGCCGGGCTGGGACTCTTGCATATCGTTTTCATGGCCTTCAATAAGAGATGGCGGCACACGGCAATGGCGTTGCTGCCGCCCGGCGAACGTATGGGTGCCCTGGCGCTTGATGCCTTGTTGGGTCAGATCGGGGAGGAGGATAAAAAGAGTCAGAGCTGGATCACGGAGGTGATCAGCCCGGTGCTCTCCAAGGTCATGGCATTGGAACTCTCGCCGTGGTTGTTCTCCGCCATGCACCAGGAAAGTTTTGTGGACCTCAATCAATGGATCGACGAACGCGCCTGGATCGTATTACGTCTGCCTTCCGGTGAAATGGGACGTGAAGGGGCAAGGTTGACCGCCTCCGTGCTCTACAACGTCTTCGAGGCTGCTTATCGCAAGGCGACATTGGAGAAACCTGTCCCCTTTTACTTCATCGTCGATGAGGCGCAGGAGATCGGTTCGGGCATGCGCTTGGAGTCAATGCTGGCAGAAGGCGCGAAGTTCGGCGCGCGCATGTTCGTGCTGGCGCAGTCGCTTTCGATGATGCGCAAGGTGGAAGGCATGGAGCCGGTCGTACAGGCAATGCTTGCCAATACCTCCACGCAGATGTTCTTTTCCCCCGACCCGGAGGATGCCGACCTGATCCGCGCCACCTTGAGTTCCACGGTGCGTTACGGGAACATGACCCTTGACCTGCCTTCGTTGCAGTGCTGGCTGCGGGCGCGTATTGGTGGGCGCTGGCAGCCGCCGACCCTGACACAGATCAAACCTCTGCCGCGTGCGGATACCGCAAGAGTCCGGGCATTGATCGAGGAAGTGATCGCTGTCCATCCCCGTGATTATCTGCCAGCGAACGGCTGGCAGGAGAAGGCATCACGTGCGCTGAAGGACATGCTCCCCAAGGCTCTGGCGCCCCTCCTGGGTGAATTTTTAGCGGCGTGGATCGAGGAGCAAAACAATACCCAAATACAGCAGCCAGCGCCACAGGAAGATGAAAGGCGGTTGGGTTTCTGATGACGGCGATGACCTTGCGTTTTCTGTTGGTGACGTGTGGCGGTTCGCTTGCCTGCGTATTGACGTGTATTGGCGTTATTTATTCCGCCTGGAGAATGTCCCGGCGAGACAATGGATGGGATCGATGAGTGAGTTAAATGTGTTGATCGACCAAATGGTTTTGGATATCGGGACGCATGTCTTTCAGCTCGATGATCCACGTTTGCGAATGTTCCTGAATTGGCTGGCGGCTCATAGCGGCAGCATGAAGGTCCTCGCAGGCAATGTCCTCGATATGGACATCGCCGTGCTTCGAGGGACAGACTTGCAGGAAGGATTCAAGTCAGCTCTGAAGACCTGGCTGGAGTCCCTGCCGGCGCAGGGCATGCTTTGGGAATACCGCACCATTTCCTTTGAAATTGCCTGGTGGCGCAACCTGGACCCTGTGCGGTTGAAGATGATCGTGGAATCGGAAACTGGGCAGTGAGATGATGCGCTTCCTTGCCGGCCTGGGTGTCGGCATCTTTAGTGGGTATCTGCTGGGACTTGTGATTCCGCTCCAGGTGTTCATGATCGCCTGTCTTGTGCTTCTGGCGTTGGTGATTTTGTTGTTCTTCCTGTTCCATCTCGGCATCCGGGATTTCCAGGAATATTAGGAGTTAGTTATGAAGCGTTATCAATGGATTGGGATAATCCTCTTCCTTCCCATTCTCTTTTTGTGGACATCCGCGTCCACCCATGCAGCGCCTCTGGCGGCGTATTCATTGCCGGAGGGACGCACTTATGACCAGGCTCACAATACTGGCTACATCGACTGGAGTGGTTCTGCCCAGTACGTGTACATTACTCATCGCGATGGATCCTCACTTCCACCCGAGGAAGGTGGCACATTTTGTGGTTCCAATTGTTCCGAGTGGGTCACGCGGCTGGGCAATGGTAGCGTTGCCAGCGGCTCCTTTGACCGCGATGTTTCATACTTCGAGATCATGGTCGGCTTTACGCCTGACTCAAGTGTGGGCAATGCCGTGTTGCGGGCATGTTCCTCTGTGGATACATGGTACTTGCAAACAGGCTCTGGACTCCCAGGGTTTGTGAGTATGGCGATTGCTGTTCCAGCTGGCTGTCGTTCCTGGTCTTTAACCGCATCAGGTGGATATGTGGATTTTCGTTCCATCGACGTGGAATACATCGGTCCACCGTCCACTGCCACACCCACCCCGTCGCGGACACCCACGTTCACACCGACCATAACTCGCACACCGACAGCAACCTTTACACCCAGTCTGACGCCGACGTTGACCTTCACGCCGACCATGACGTACACGCCCACGGCGACCTTCACCAATACGCCGTCGCCCACACCCACTCCGTTGCCGCCTCAAATTACAGGCGTGGTAGTTTGTGATCTATGGGGCGATGCTGGTTGGTGCAGGGGGGATGAAACATTGGAACTCACCGCCAGTGATCCACAGGGATTTGATGTGACGATCACTGGTGATTTGAACGGTCAACCGTTTACCTGTGGCGCTTCCTGTGACTTGCCTTTGCCAGAAGGAACTGGTACAGCCAACTACACTGTGACATCCACCAGTGGGCGAGCTGCGAGTGGTTCGTCCACCTGGCAGCGGGATTGGACGCCACCTGATCTTGAAGTCAGCCTTCCGCCTGTTGATGGCAGGAATGGTTGGTATGTTTCGGAAGTGGACTTGTCTGCTACGGCAACAGATGTGATCTCTGGACTTTCATCCCTGCTGGCAAGCGCTGATGGTGGAGCAAGTTGGATCACTCCACCGATGCACTTCACAGATGGGTCACATGCTGTCCTGATATATGCCAGGGATGTGGCTGGAAATGAAGTGACAGCATCCAGGGTAATCCGCATAGACACGGTTCCTCCGGTCGCTCAAATCACATCCCATTCCAATGGAGAGGTTGTGCAGGGTGATGTACGCTTCGCTGGAAGTTTGGTGGATGGCATGTCCGGTCCGGATGGAGGTGAAGTCTCGGTTGACGGAGGAAATACCTGGCAGGCAGTCTCGATGAGCGCAGGAGATGGCTGGTCTTATATCTGGCATTCCGGTGAAGTGCCCAATGGCGAGTACACCATCCAGATGCGTGGCAGGGATCGCGCCGGCAATGTTGGCGATTTGGTTTCGATTGCGTTGACTGTGGACAATGCCCCGCCCGCCGTGTCCATCACAGAACGGTGGTGGATTTGGGAGAACGGAACTCTGAAGGTTTCCCCCAATCACTTTCCGATTGCCAGCATCCAGGTGACCATCCGTGATCCGCGAAAGCGTTGGAAGGAGTTGGTGTTGGACTTTGATCCCGGCAGGAATTCCTATGTAGTGAAATGGGATCGGCGCTTTGGGGATGGAACGTTGGCGCCAGTTGGGGAATACCCAGTTCTGGCAGAAGCTTGTGATGTAAATGGGTTATGCGGACAGGATGCGGGCAGGATCGTGATCCCAGAGGTGGCAACATTGACTGCCACTCTGACTCCATCTCCAACAGCGACCAGCACTTTGATGCCTTCGATAACGCCGGTGGCAACACAAATACCGCCAACAACGACCTTGGTATTGAGCACACCTGTACCAGAGGAGATAACTGAACCTGCTCAGTCCTCCCTGCCACTTTGGCAGATCATTGGCTTGTTGGGATTGTTTATGGTGATCGCGTCTGCCAGTGTAGTTGACCCTCGCCCCAAAGCGCTGGAAAGATTGGGTGAAACGTTCAGGAACATGTCTGAAAGCTCAAAAGACGAATCTATTAATAACAAATAACGAAAAGGAAAAGGAAAAGAAAAATGGAAATACTTCTTGCTATTGTGGTGGCATCCGCCGTGATCTTCTTTGGCGCATTGATCAGTATGGGAAACGAACGCCAAAGACGGGCATTAGACAACTTGCGCGAACAGGTCTTTTTATGGGCTGTAAATGATTTGCAGATCAAGAGAGAGAAATTGGCGCGTGATGTCAAGGTTGAACATCCGTTGGGCTGGTTCAAAAATGTGATTTCAAAAACATGTAACCTTGAAGGAGATTTTCAGTTAGTTGAAGTCTTTGAAAGTCCTGCAGTGATGGTATGCACCTATTCCGAATCAGGAAAAAATATTATCCTGACACCATTATCTCCTGATGCAATACGCAGGCTGGCGTATAAGAATCATAGTCGGATAACCAAATTTGCCGATGGAAATCCATTATTGACCCTTCCGCGCAACGTCGCGGTGAAGGAAGTATCTGTGTTGAATGGCGGTTTTCTTTTTGATCTGGAATTACCACTTGCATGGAAGGGGCTGACTGGACGGGATGTACTACATATGGATCGTTTATGGGTGTATGCGTTGCCCTAGTTACTGCACCTGGGTTAGCTTCCTGCCGACCGCTCGAATAACCTTTACCATATCTTTATAGTCGCTTTACACCCTTTTCAACCACCAATCCTATACTGGTGTCATAAAACAACACACAACCGTGTGAAACATCAAAATAGGAGATTATCCATGAACAAAACTTTAAGTATGACCCTGACCGTTATTGCAGTCATTGCGCTGGCTGCAGTCGTCTTCTTCGCGGGGAGCATGTATGCCCGCGCGAACGCCTTTGGACCGTCCATGATGAGCGGTTACGGTTGGAACAATAACAATGCCTACGGACCTTCCATGATGAATGGTGGCGGACCCAATATGATGGGTGGCAACGGTGGAATGATGAATGGCAGTACTGGAATGGGACCCAACATGATGGGCGGATACGGCTACAATCCCACCAACGTTACTCCTCTCACCATTGACCAGACGAAAGCCGCCGCTGAGAAATATATGGCGAATCTGGATAATTCCGATCTGGAGGTTGCCGAGATCATGATCTTCGATAACAACGGCTATGTGATCGTCAAGGAAATCAGCACGGGGATCGGCGCCTTCGAGTTGCTTGTAGACCCCACTTCGCAGATTGTCTACCCTGAGCATGGTCCAAACATGATGTGGAACCTGAAATACAGCGGACTCAATCACCAATACATGATGGGCGTCAACGGTGGAATGATGGGCATGATGGGCGGCAATAATGGAATGATGAATGGTTGGAACAGCGCCACCCCACTAGATGTCACTGCTGAACTGACAGTCACTCCCGAACAGGCTGTTCAATACGCCCAGCAATATCTTGATACAAATTATGCGGGTGCAACCGCCGCGACTGATCCTGCACAGTTCTATGGTTATTACACTCTTGATTTCGAGAAGGATGGCAAGATCATTGGCATGTTGAGTGTCAATGGCTACAGTGGACAAATCTTCCTGCACACCTGGCATGGGACCTTCATCGAGGAAACCGAGTAAGACTCGGACTCAAACTATAAGATGCGCCGAGATAAGCCATTCGGCGCATCTTAATTTATGCAGGTGAAGTTACAATACTGGCAAACTCCTCAACCAATTATCCAACTATAAGAGTAGCACATGACAAAAATCCTGGTCATCGACGACGAGCCTTCCATCGTCAATCTTGTTACCGCCTATCTCAAGCCCGAAGGCTATGAGATTTACACAGCGACGGATGGTCCGTCGGGTCTTAAGTCTGCCCGTGCTTTCAAGCCCGAACTCATCATCCTGGATATCATGCTTCCTGGCATGGATGGAATTGAACTGCTCTCACGCTTGCGCCGCGAATCAGAAGTGTATGTAATTCTGTTGACCGCGAAAACCGAAGAGACCGACAAGGTTGTTGGTCTTTCCGTTGGCGCAGACGATTATGTGACCAAACCTTTCAGCCCGCGCGAATTGGTGGCACGAGTCAAAGCCGCGATCATGCGCATTCAAACGGGATCAGGTTCAGGGTTCGAAACGAGCGTGCTGTCCTTTCGTCATTTACATATGGATGTTGGCGCACGCATCGTTAAGGTCGATGATCAAGAGATTGAATTGACCGCCATTGAATTCGATTTGTTGAAAACGCTGGCTGAAAACCGCGGCAGGGTACTCACACGCGAGCAGTTGCTGGAGAAAGTATGGGGCGGCGAATACTTTGGCGAAATGCGCGTCGTGGATGTGCATCTCGGACATGTCCGTCAGAAGTTGGGACATGAAGATTTAATCGCGACGGTGCGCGGCGTCGGTTATAGATTTGAAGATGAACCGTTGTAAGTGAGGAATGATGATTGATTATTTCCGACGTCGCTTGGGCGCAAGGCTGTTACTGTCCTATCTTGTAATTATCGTGGTCGGGGTGTTGGTATTGGTGATCGCTAGTCAATTCATCCTGCCAACATCCTTTAACCGCCACATGAATGGAATGATGGATGGCGGCATGGGAATGGGGATGGGTATGAACAATTCGATGGGACAACTGTATGTGGATTTCCGCGCCAGTTTCAACGAAGCCCTGACGTATGCAACGCTGGCAGCCATGCTCGCCGCATCCATTCTCAGCTTATTCTTCAGTCGCAGTGTGATCGCTCCCGTCCATGCCATGTCGCTTGCCACACAACGAATTGCCGACGGGCAATATGACGAGCGCGTGCAAGTCAATGGCAATGACGAACTCGCACAACTTGCAGTATATTTCAATCAGATGGCTGAAAAGCTAAATGAGGTTGAAACCATGCGTCGCCAACTGATCGGTGATGTCAGCCACGAATTGCGCACGCCGCTCACCGCCATCAAAGGTTCGATGGAAGGATTGATGGACGGTGTCCTGCCCGCGACAGACGAGACCTATCAACAGGTCCATGCAGAAGCAGAGCGGCTTAATCACCTCGTAAACGATCTGCAGGAACTCAGCCGCGTTGAAGCCCGCGCCTATCAACTGGATATTCGCCCATTGGATGCTTCCACGCTGGTACGAACGGTGACCAAGCGCCTTTTCTCTCACGCGGAATCAAAACGCATCACACTCGACTTTGAACTGTCTCCTGACCTTCCACATGTTCTGGCTGATGAAGATCGCGCCGTGCAAGTGTTGACCAACCTAACAGGCAATGCTTTGCAATACACGCCAGACGGTGGTAGAGTCACCATTTCCGCAAAGAGGATCAGTAATGCGATCCAATTTTCCGTTCGTGACACGGGGATTGGAATACCGCCCGAACATCTTTCGCACATCTTCGACCGCTTCTATCGCGTGGACAAATCCCGTTCACGTCAGACAGGTGGTGGAAGCGGCATCGGCTTGACGATCGCGCGCGCCCTCATCGAAGCGCACGGCGGACGTATCTGGGTAGAGTCGGCAGGTGAAGAGCTGGGAAGCGTATTCAACTTCACAATACCCATCGCAAAATCAAAATAGCGGCAGGATTGTGCAATCTCGCCGCTATTTTGACTCTTGTGGATTTTATGGAATCCAATTAGACAATACGTTCACGATCATATCTGGATTTTCAGGGTCATTCGTCTTAAGATGAACCGCAAAGTTATGCGGACCGTCCATGCCTGCGTGCATCATAAACACGCTAGACTCGATGATCGTGCTTTCGCCAGGTTTAAGTACCATCGAACCGATGGTCAGTTGAGGAGGTCAGCACCCCTCCACGACTTCAACATATGGGTCTTCCTTGAAACGCAGTGTGCCATCACCCGTATTGGTGACTTTGATGGCGAAAGTCTTCTCGACGTTGAACTTCACATCGCCGTAATCGATCAGTTGCTGATCCACCGCAATGGATGGCGTCCCTCCTCCATTGCCACCGCCTTGGTTGGCAAAGAAAAACGCCGCCGCTGCCAGAAGAATCCCACCGAGTGCGACAAACAACCAGGGGAAATTCTTCTTTCTCTGCTTTTGATACTTCTTATTTTTTTTGCTCATTGAGCCTCCTTACTTTTGATATTCAAACTGGAACGAATAGATGTACGCAATCAGGTCCCAGATTTGTTCTTCAGTAAAAATTACGCCCCACATGGGCATGCCTGTTCCCATGCCACCGCGCAAGATTTTCCCTTGCAATAATGCTGGGCTCGCGCCAAGTATTCGACTTGGATCGGTGAAATCAACAGGGGTTTGCATGACCATATCCGTTGCGCCTTCCATTGTTTGCATGGAGGCTTCGCCCGCTTCGGCAAGGTCGTCGGCAAAGACGCCGTCGCCCGCGCCGTTTTCGCCGTGACACGCCGCACAGTTTTGGGCGTAGAGTTCTTTTCCGTTGGCAAGCGATTCAGGTGTGGTATTGGATTGCCAAAGATAGGCAACTGCATCCCACTTTTGGGATTCGGTTAAGGATGTGTCCGATAAGTCGGTGAAGACCTGGTAGGGGGAGTGAGAAAGATAGTAATCGAGTGATTGGTCGATTGGTAAATTAGCTCCAAGTAATTGACCATTCATTGCTGATGGCTTTTCATTTGGAATAACAGGCGAGTCGTGCGGAGCGTCAATGTCCAGGTCGAGAGAAACGTAGAGGGGAACAGAAGCAGGCTCGGATGAGCCCCCTGCGGTGATGATATCCGAACCGCCTGTTACTTCTATCGTGCCGCGCATGCGCCAGTGATTGAGTCCACACCAACGGGTGCAGAAGAAGGTATAGATCCCAGGCTTGTCGAAGGTCAACGTGATCTCGGTGACTTTGCCGGGGAGGATGTCCACACTTTGCATGTCCATCTGACCGACTGCAAAGCCATGCACAACATCATCGGAGGTGAGTTTCAAATGAAGGGGCTTGCCCGTTTCTGCTTGAATCACATCGGGGTTCCAGCCGCCATCCTCCGCCATGCGGGCGTGGATCAAAGGCGTGCGCGCCCAAAGAAACAATGGAGCACCAACGGCAAGGAGTATCCCTGTGATAATCAGGATGCGTGAGATGAGTTCGGGACGTTTCATAGCAATAACCATAGCATGATGGATGTGGCGACGAAGCAGTAGACGATGACAGGGATTGTGGACGTCCCCGCTTCATTCACCTTTTGGGCTGTTCGCGCCGACCAGACCAATCCTACGACCAGAGCGAGTGTCTGCGCGGGCGCAAGGATCGTGGTGAGCATGGGCTGCCATGCGGCATTTGCGGTGCCAAACAAATTCCAGCCAAGCGCCAGCGGATCGGACAATGCGGCGAGAATGTAAGAAGCATTTGTTAGAACGAAGGATAGACTGAAAGCAACCCAGAACATGAGTCCCAGTGGGATGAGAGCAGTGGAAAGAGACATGAAGCGTTGTTTGAGAGATTGCCTGCCTTTGGTTGTCATAATCCCCAAAGTGAAAAGCCCAGGCAGGACGATAAAGATGATCGCAAGAAAAATTACTGCATACATGAACCATGCGCCTGTACCGACGTTGTATGCCGCGTCTTTGAGTGTGCCCCACGGACCAAGCAACACGCCCGCGTAGATCATGGCGGCGCCAAACATAATGAAGGCTTTGAAGGCTTCGTCGAGTCGCGCTGTCGGTTTGGCAAGGTCAGCAGAGAAAGGGCGTAGGTTGACCGCGATATTGTCGTGCGGGCAGGTGCGGATACATTCCATACAAAGTCCGCAATAGGTGTTCTTGGTCATGCCGCCGGGGAAGACATCCCACGGACAGCCGTAGCCCGCGTCCGAGCCGTTGTAGCAGGGCTTGCCCACACACTTCACGCAAACTTGTTTATCTTTGATGCGTAGTTCGATGGGCGCGGTTTGTGAATACAAGCCGATGAATCCACCCACGGGACAGAGATAACGGCAGAAGGCGCGGCGCTCGAAGATGGCGCTCAGTCCGATTGCGACAAAGAGCATGGCAGCCAGGACAATGCCAGTGATGTTTGGGGTAGTGAGCAGGGCACTGCTAAAGAGAGCCAGAAGGAGAAACGAAATGTTCTGCATCCAGATATTGCGGAACATTTTTGGCACACGGAGATTCAACCATTTCGGTCGTTTATCTGGCGGGGCAAGGATCGCGCCGCGTTGCAGCCATTCCCCTGGAAGCGGGATCGGACAGACCGCGCACCAGCCGCGTCCGAAGAAGGGGACCGCGACGAGAATGAGGATCGCCCACCACGCGATCCAAACAAAGACAATGCTGAAGTTGTGACTGCCGACAGGCGTTCCGATGAGTCCCGCAAGGATGGCAAAGATGTAACCGACCAGCATGACGATAAAGACTGCCAATTGCGGGTAACGGCTTTTGAGAGTGTTCTTTATAAAAGGGATACGGGTAAGTTCGATGCGGTTCATGTTAGGAAGCAATATTTCTTTCATCTTTCTTCTTACTTTGATTCAGGAAAGACGAAAGAGGAAAGAAGCCAATGACTGCAAGAGACGCCAACCCTATTGAGCGATAAAGCCAATCGTTTGTGCCAACGGTTATTTTCCCGATCATGAAGGGATGCATGGCTCCGCAAGTGACGTTACAGCGGAAACGGAAGGAACCGGGTTTGTCGGCAACGAAGGTTAACCTGGCGCTTTGTCCGGGGTCAGCTTCGACGGAAATGTCGTAACCATCCACATATAGCCCATGAACAACATCTGTGCTGACCAGTTTGATGGTCACGGTGTCGCCAGCGTTGACCTTCAGTTCGGAGGGGGAATAGGCATATTGGCGCGCGTCCACCTCAAAGGTCCGCTCCTGAGGCGCAACGGCTGGAACTGGCAGAGGCGCGAACGCGACCACCAGTCCAGCCATCACGAGAAGGAGAAGAGAGAAATGAAGGCGCATGAGATTAGGGGATGTTGGAGGGTCCGTACTTGGAATACGTTGCGTCGATGTAAACCCTGGCATCCTGCGGACTTTTGCCGTCCCGCAACATGCGCATCACATCCTGGGTGATGTCCACGCAGATGGAACAGCCGAGGGCATGGTTGTCGAAGGTGATGTTGTTTTTGTCATCGATGTTCGAGACGTAGCAATCGTAATTGGAAGTGTGACCGATGTCGCCGCATCCGCAATAGCAGGGAATGTCCTGCATGATGTCTGGGTTGGCGGTATTGAACTGGTAGGCTTCCTGCACTGCCACAGGCGCGGACTGAACTTCCATTGGCATTTGGTCGAGCGGCATCATGGCAAGATGCGCGTCATCAGGGTTGGAAGTGGAGCAGGCAGAAACCGCAGTAGCGGTCAGCGCCAAAATAACGAGAAGGAAAAGGAACTTTCGGGTCTTTGAAAACATATTGGGTCCTCCGTGTTCGGATGACCCAATAGTAGTCTGACCATTAAGTTATCTCCAGCGCAGTACGGCGGGTGGGGATATACGCCAAATGGCTTATGATGAATGTCATCTGACGAAAGGTCATTTACGATGCTATCACTTGCGCTTGATAATTGTGACGTCCATCGTTCCCTGCTCCAATTACCGCCTGGATCAGCATCTCGGCAGAGACCATATTCTCATCGAAGTAAACTTCCGCCATGCGCATGTTCAACATCACATCAGCGTCATGGACGCCATCCAGTAACAGAAGTCCATTACGTACCCTTGTGGCACAGTTGGGACAGCCCATCCCTGAAACGGACAGCAGGATTCGGTTGGCAGACTGGATGACATGATCCAGCGCGGACTTTTGGATCGGTTCAACGTGACAATTGTCGCTCATAATGGTTTCCTTTTAATTGTGTTGTTTTACGGGATAGTGCTGGACTTTCCTTGCCTTCTCTCCCAATTCGGGCTTGGCAAAGGTTTTTGGGGAACGTTCAAACTGAGCCTGGCATTGCGGACAGCACAGAAAATAGTTCACACCTTCGAACTCGATGGTGATATGGGCTTTGCCGCGATTGACGCGTTTTCCACAGACGGGATCTTTGAATGACATATCGAAACTCCTTGGTTGTGATCTGACGGTTGGATTGTAGAGTCGCTACTGGAATTATTGAAGCGCAGAATGGCTTGATGTAGGAATAAGCAATTCTGCGTATCGCCCTTCTAAAAAAAACAGGCTCCGATTTTTGGAGCCTGTTCCTACTCAACCTTTGATCCTGTAGTTTCGCATCATGCCCGCATCCTCATGTTCGAGATTGTGGCAGTGATAAAGATATATCCCTGTGTAATTCTCGAAGCGCACAAGCACCCGAACGGTTTCGCCTGGCATCACCAGCACGGTATCCTTCCAACCCTCGTCCACAAAGCCGCCGCTCAATTCTTGATACGCGGATTCAAATCCGCGCGCGATCTGCCTCTCAAGCACTTGGAATTGCACGCCGTGGATGTGCATGGGATGCGGCATTTCCATATTCATCATGCCCATTCCCATGCCACCCCCGCTGCCTTCGAGATTGACAAACTCCCAAACTTCCAGGTCGTTCAGCCGCACGATCTCATCCTGCGCCACTGCGTCCATCTCGAACAGGCGGTTGTTGATGGTGTGAACCATGCCCTGCATTGCCAGCCTGAACGAGCGCGGATTGTTTCCATTGACTGCATCGTTCACAGCATGTCGTTCAATCGTGGAGAGTTGCGAGGGCAACGGGTTCACGTCCGCTCCTTTCTCGCCGATCATCAAACGCAGGATGTCGAACGGCGTACCATTTGGCAATCCAGAACTGCCCATCATCCCGCCGCCCATCATGCCGCCTCCACCGCTGAAATCGGTATATGGCAGGCTGACCAATTTCATTTCACTGCCTGCATTTCTTCCGCTGAAATCCGCCCACAACTCCACGCGTTCGCCAGGTCCCATCGTGATGTAGTCGCGGGTCACGGGTGTTTCCAGTAAGCCGCCGTCGGTGGCGATCACGGTCAGGGGTGTGCCATCCTGCCAGGCGAATTTATAGATGCGCGAGTTTGAGCCGTTCAGCAGGCGCAAGCGGTATGCGCTGGCTTTGACATCCAGTGTTGCATTGGGTGAACCATTGACTAAAATCGTGTCGCCCAGAAATCCGATCATCGAATCCATCATGCCGTTTGCCAGATAGACCATTTGGTTTTGCGAATCAAAAATACGATCCTGAATCACCAGCGGCAGATCATACTCGCCCGCAGGCAAACCCAGCGCGGCTTCCTCTTCGTCACTGACGATGAACAAGCCCGCCAGCCCGTAATAGACTTGGGGTCCTGTCAACTGGTGCGGATGAGGATGGAACCAATACATGCCCGCGCGGTTGATCACCTGAAAATCATAGTCAAAACTTTTCCCAGGCGCGACAGCATAGCGCGGATGCCCATCCATCTCTTCTGGAATTTTCAACCCATGCCAGTGGATGATGGTCGGGTCGGGTAATTCGTTGTTCAACCGAACCTGGACTCGTTGTCCCTGTTTCACCCTGAAAATTGGACCCAAATACGAGCCGCTCAACGTTTGGATGAAATCCCCGCCTCCCTCCTTAACCGAAGCCTGATACCGCCAAACGGGCGTTTCCTTCCCCGAAAAAATGGGGAGCGTGCCGCGCCCAGCCGTCAGTTCCGCAGACAGAATCGGAAGATCAGGCAAAGGGGTAAGCGGAGTCGGGAAGACAGGAGCCGCTGTCGGGTTGGTTGAGGCGGACGGGAGAAGTCCGCAGGCGCTGAGGAACGCCCCTCCCGCGCCAAGTCCCATCAGTTTAAGAACGTCTCTCCGCGAAATTTGAGTCGAGTTGGTCATTGTTTTTGCTCCATAATGTATATTCAGGTCGGCAGTATAGTTTGTGCCTATAAAGATAGTGTGAAGAATTCAAAAAGAGAATATCAAGAACGACACCCGAAGTCACCTTCGGATGTCGCTTGAGGAGGAGAGATGCGCCGAACGAAGAATTACTTTTTTTGGAAGATCAATCCAGGTTGCCAGGGTGTGCCAACCTGAACCAGAAGCCAGCGGTCGAGTCCGATCCAGCCTGAGGTTTTCCAGGCAAGGATGAGCAGGATCGAGAGGATCAGGAAGACAGGATTGACAGAAGCCGAGCCCGCCATCATAAAATTCCAATTCATAAAACCGCCAATAAAAGCGGAGAACCAGATGAAGATGCCCAGGATCAGCGCCGCGCCCACCAGCAATTCGCCCACCGCCACGAGTTTGGCGAACCAGACGTAATTGCCGCTGTCCAGCATAAACTGGATGAAATTGCGATACCAGTCGAAGGCGATCAATGGGCGGGCAGGTGCATCGGGAATAACGATGGCGCGCTCCCAGAAGCCCTTCAATGCTTCGCCGCCCTGCATCCAGGCGGGGTTGGTGATCTTGCCCCAACCCGATTCGATCCATTGGTATCCCAGATACAGACGGATGGCAAGCCAGAGCCAGGCAAACGCCTTGCCTTCGAACAGGGTTTTCGTAAAGGGAACATCAGCGAGTTGATATTCCCGGGATAAGGTTTGAGTAGTCATTTTTTCTCCTTTGAGGATGAATTTTGTCTTGCTTTGAACTCATCTTACAACTCCCATGAAATAATCAACAGCGCATTTCGACCTGTTTCGAAATGCGCTGATTTGCTTATGATATTTATCAGGAATGATTTCCTGATTGTCATATTGAATTAATCAAGAGGGTGTTCGATTTCACCAGCCATAAAAGGGTCGGGATTCAAAAGAAATACATCCAAACATGCCTGCGTACAGAAATATATCCTCTCGCCGTGATACTCTGCGCTGGGATATTTGGATGGATCCTTGATTTTTCCTCCACAAGCCGTTATATATTCCGGTTGTGGAGGGGCAGGGAGGATTTCGTTTTGGTCCAACGTCATTGTTTTCCCTTTCCATGATGTTGATTTTCATTCCTGAGCCAGAAGATAGTCACAGCGGTCGCGGTTCCAATCATGCCAGCCAGAACCATCAGACCGGATGCCGAGCCGAATAACATCCTCCATAATACGGCGAAAAAGATCACGCCAATGACAAATGCCGCAATGTAGGAAAGGTTTGGCATATGGATTTTTTCGTGTTTCATTTTTACATGTTCCTTTCGTCATTATTCCACGATCAACTTGCCACGTAACATTCCCATCTGGCATTGGAAGCCATATTCGCCAGATTGTTCGGGGGTGAATTCCAGTGTCACTTGTTCGCCCTCTGGCAGCAAAGCATTCTGATTGAAGTCAGGGAACAACACTTTCTCAGAACACGCTGAACTTTCCTGGCGTGTGAACGTCAACCGCACAGGGCGTCCTTTTTGCACCACGATCACATCGGGTGTGTATCCGCCCTTGACCGTGACTGCCACCTCCTGTGCGCCAGATGCAGATACCGCAACACGCGTCTGCGCCTTGGGGGCAAACCAGAAATACCAGGCGATCAATACGGTCAACGCGATTCCCGAAAGAATCACAAAGATTTGGATTTGAGTCATATCAAGTTCCTTTCATTGCTTGGATGGCGGGATCAAACCGTCGAAGTTATCGGCGGTTTCCTCGAGACGACGCATGTAGGTCGTCATGAAACGTGTCGTTGAAGAATGCGGTGCGCCAAAGTCAAGCACATACAATTCTCCATCTGGTTTGAGCACACGATGGATTTCCTTGAATGCGAGTCGTTTATCGTCCGTGATGAGGTGGTGAATGACCAGGCTGGTGACTACTCTGTCGAAGGTGGAATCAGGATAGGGCAGGGAGGAGGCGAGTCCTTCATCCCATTGAATATCCGAACCGCGAGATTTATCTAGCGCAATTTTCAATACATCAGGGTCGCCATCCACGCCTGTAACCTGCGCGTTCGGATGGATTTTTTTGAGCATGATGGTGAGCGTACCTGTGCCGCAGCCGAGATCGAGAACCTTCATGCCTGGACGAATGTTCGCGTGTTGGATCAACCTTTGTTTAAAAGTTTCCTCGCGCATGACCCATTTGAGCAGAGGATCATACAATGGCGTGAGCCAGCGAAAGCTCAAGGCAGGGATATAACGTTTTTTACCAGATGCTTGCCTCATTTGGTTCGATCCTTTCCCATTGTCTCAACAAGACAATGCAAATAATAAGAACAAGCAACCCCATCACTTGCGCGGCGCGATAACCATCCAGCCAGAGTACACTGTCGCCGCGGAAGGCTTCGAGAAAGACTCGCGCCAGCGCGGAAAGAGAGACGAACTGCGCAAAGCGAATTCCTGGCGCGTGGGCTGGAAGAACTTTTGGAAGCACGAGTGTAAAGATCGCCAGCGCAAGAAAGATTTCATAAAGTTGCGTTGGGTGACGATAATCAGACCACACGTACATTGCCCAGGGGACACGAGACGGCGAGCCGTAGGCATTTCCGCTGAGCAGGTGGGAGACACCAATTGAGATCATGAAGAATGCCAACCCAGGCGTGAGCGCATCCAATGATCGGCGAAACGGAAGTTTCTGACGATATCCATATATCAAGGCTGTGGACATACCGATTAGAAAACCCCCGATGGGAGAAAGCGTGCTTGTGCTCAGCGAGAACAAGCCCAATGGATTTGCCACATAAACTGAGGCGTATTGCGCAGCATAGACAAGCCTTGCTCCGAGAATCCCGCCGAGCAATCCGTACCCAATCAGGTTATTGATTTTCTCCTTGTTTAAACCAAGGCGGGCGGCTTCACGCTCGGTGAATGTTGAGCCGATCCAAAAACCAATGAACAACATCAACAATGGCATTTGAAGCAGGAAGGGTCCAAGTCGAAGGTAAGGGAACATTACTCGCCCTCCCGTAATAGCTCTTCCACCTTGGATTGAATCAATGCCTCGCTCATGGGTCCGCCGACCACAACGGAACGAATTACTCCCTTGCGATCAATGAAGTACGAAGTCGGCAGGGCAGTGATGCGATACAGGTTCCCAGTCGCATTATCGCGGTCGAGCGCGATGGGAAAAGTCAAACCGATTTCTTTTGCAAAATCAGCCGCGGCTTGTTCTGAATCCTGGGCGGTGAGGTTCAAGCCGATCACCACAAAGCCAATGTCCTTGTAACTTCGATACGCTTTTTCGATGGCTGGCATTTCCAGACGGCAGGGTGGGCACCACGATGTCCAGAAGTTGACCAGCACCACCTTGCCGCGTAAATCGGAAAGCGCAACTGTGCTGCCGTCCAACAGGTCGAGGGCGAAGTTGGGCGCAGTGAAGCCTTCTTTGGCAACTGCATCCTGCTGCGCTTTAGGCCGGTCGGGCGAGACGCGCGAGAAAACAGTCCAGAACATTCCGAGAATCAAAGCCCAGGTCATCCACGTGATAAAGCGGGAGTTTTTCATTATGGTGTTCCAGACAGTGATTGCAGTTTTTCCCGCAGCATATGGACAGTGGGAAATCCCTTGACGCCTTCAGGCGTGGAATAGACGCGGCAACTCATCGAATACGTTTCGCGTTCCTCATGCCATAAATCCATACCATCAACACGAAAATGAGGGGAACCGAGGAATTTCAAACGCTCCGCATCTTCATCGGTCTCTACTTTCACCATTTCCACAGAGGCGGAGATTCCCTCCTCTTGTAAAGCAGTCCGAAGACTTTCCAAACCAGCTTCCCAGGAGGGACAACCATCGAAATAGAGAAGTTCAATTTTCATAACAGCTCACTTTACACTAAACTTCGGTCTGAAGCCTCGCAGGCGGTTGGCATTGCCAACTACGGTCACGGATGAGAATGCCATTGCTGCCCCCGCGATCAATGGGCTGAGCAACAATCCAAAGAACGGGAACAATACTCCCATAGCAACAGGGATACCCAACACGTTGTATATAAAGGCGCCAAATAGGTTTTGGTAGATGTTGGTCATGGTAGCGCGGCTGACTTCGATGGCAGTCACCACACCTTTGAGACTGCCCTTGATCAGCGTGATGTCCGAGGCTTCGATGGCGACATCCGTGCCTGTTCCGATGGCGAGACCGACATCCGCTTGTGCGAGCGCGGGGGCATCATTGATGCCATCGCCAACCATCGCGACTTTTTTGTTTTCCGCTTGCAACAGGTGAACGTTGTTTGCCTTATCTTCGGGCAATACTTCCGCCAGCACGCGCGTGACCCCAACCTTGCGAGCAATCGCTTCAGCGGTGCGGCGATTATCGCCGGTGATCATCACAACTTCAATGCCCATACCTTGCAGAGCTTTGATCGCTTCGGCAGAATCTTCCTTGACCGTGTCTGCCACGGCAACAATACCAGCGGCTTTGCCGTCAATTGCGACGAACATTGGGGTCTTGCCATCGTCGGCGAGCGATTTGGATCTATTCTCCAACTCGCCCAGCGCGATGTTCTCTCGGTTCATCAACTTGAGATTGCCAATCAGGATATTTCGTCCTTCAACCTTCGCGGAAACGCCATGTCCAGGGATGGCTTCAAAATCCTGCACATCGGTCAATTCCAGTTTTCGCGCCTGTGCTCCGTCCACAATGGCTTGCGCCAGGGGATGTTCACTGACCTTCTCAACGGATGCCACCAGGCGCAACAACTGATGGCTGTTACCATTCATGGAATTGGTAAGGATGACATCCGTTAACTCAGGCTTTCCCTTTGTAATCGTGCCCGTCTTATCCAACACCACGGTTTGAATGGCTCGCGCAGTTTGCAGGGCTTCGCCAGAGCGGATGAGAATCCCATGTTCCGCACCTTTGCCAATGCCGACCATCAAGCTCATGGGCGTGGCAAGACCCAAAGCGCAGGGGCAGGCAATGATGAGCACGGTTACACTGGTAACGAGTGCATATACCAATTGCGGTTGAGGTCCAATCACGAACCAAATGACGAACGTCCACACGGCGAGAATCATCACGATGGGTACGAAATAACCAGAGATGGTATCGGCAAGACGGGCAATTGGTGCTTTGGAATTTTGCGCGTCCTGCACCATCTTCACGATCTGCGCGAGAGCCGTATCCTTGCCGACCTTCGTGGCGCGGAATTTGAACGCGCCTGTCTTGTTCAAGGTCGCTCCGATCACCTCATCTCCCTGTTTCTTGGAAACTGGCAACGACTCACCCGTCAGCATCGACTCATCCACGGCAGAACTGCCTTCGACGATAACGCCATCCACGGGTATTTTCTCACCGGGACGGACCTGGATCACATCGCCGACCAACACTTCTTCTACAGGCAGATCAAGTTCTTTTCCATTGCGAATCACGCGGGCAGTCTTCGCTTGTAGACCCAACAATTTCTTGATCGCCGCGCTGGATTGTCCCTTGGCGCGTAGTTCAAGTGCCTGCCCCAACACAACCAATGCAATGACAACTGCAACTACATCGTAAAACGGCTCGGATGTCCCTTCAGGAAACACGGACGGAAATGCAATGGCAAACGTTGAATACAACCATGCCGCGCCGGTACCGAGCGCGATCAAGGTGTTCATGTTGGCTGAGCGATGTTTGAAGGCCGCCCACGCACCTGTGAAAAAGTCATACCCGGAATAGAACAACACAGGTAGTGTTGCAACGGCGGAAAGAACCCATGACCATCGGATGGTCTCCATTGACAAATCCCGGATGCCGGGAACGTATTGCGGGTATGCGAATAACAACACCGGAATGGAAACAATTGCCGAGAACCAGAACATTCTCATCAGCCGGATGTATTCACGGGCATGTGCCTCTTCTTGTTTGTCTATTGGCGCGCCAGTCAGCGCAGGACGTGGCTTGTATCCCCAAGCCTCAATGGCTGCATTCAATTGTACAAGGGTTGCCTTTTGGGGGAGATAATCCACGCTCGCTTCCTGTGTGGCAATGTTGACCGTTGCGCTTAATACGCCATCTGTGGACTTCAGTTCATCCTCGATGAACTTCACACAGGAGGCACAACGCAGGTTCTCGATTCCGATTTTGAGATTCGACCCGCCAGGTTGAAACCCCCCCAAGCGGATGACTGCCGCCATTTGCGGAATGTTCACCTTTTTGGAATCATATTCCACCTGCAACACACCCGCACCTGCATTGGTGGTTACTTGATGAACGCCCTCCAGGGCGCGCAAACCAGATTCCAGGGCGGTGACAGGTTTGTAAAACGGCAGATCGGCGACGGGTAGTTCGATGCGGGTGAGCGTCCGTTCGGGATTAAAACCCGTTGTTGCCGAAGTCATCACATAATGGTGCGGGTCGATATCGAACTGTTCCACGCAGGATTGTGAGCAAAAATACAACGTCTGCCCCATGTGTTCGCGCTCGGCGAAGGCACTTTGGGGTTCAATTTCCATTCCACATACAGGGTCACGGACAGTCATGGTTGCCTACCTTTTATAAAGATGCCAATAGTGTATATCCAATAGACGATGGCAGGGAGCGGATTTCAGCCTAGTGGTATATAAGCAAAATAGCCTATCTTCCGACAGGCTACTTTGAGAACGCGAGGTTACTTTACTTCAAGGAATTGCCGCAGTAGGGGCAAGTCTGCCAATCGGCTTGGGTGCCCTTTCCGCAGTTGGAGCAGGGCGTCAGGGATGAGGCTTGGGGAGGATTTCCTGTATTTCGCACCAGGGATGCGACACCAAACCCAATGAGCACGAGGATGCCGATGGGGATGAGCCACATGAAGATCATGCCCAATCCCATTCCGAACCAGCCGAAGGGAGAGTAGCCCCAGTTACCCATCATGCCATAACCGCCCATCATGCCATATCCACGGTTGCCCCATATCATGCCGCCTCCGAAAAGGAACAGAGCAGCAAGAACAGCTACGATGCCAACGATCCACCAGTTACCTTTTTTCATTTTGACTTCCTTTCATAAAGTTTGTCCGCAGCGCGGGCAGTTTTTCCAGTCGTTTTGCGCAGCCTGTCCACATTTGTGGCAGGTACGGCTTGCAACGGGCTTGAGCGCATTGACCAGATTATTGCCAGAAACGCTGTAGACGATCAAACCGACAAGTACTAAAGGGACGATCCACATGAGAAACATACTGTACTCCTTTCGATGATCCAAGAATACCCGGCATGATTAAAGAATGTGTAAAGGCACGGCAAAGAGTGATTGAAGATTTTGTTTCGGCAAATTGTCTAAAATAAAATAACCTGCCCAGTGGGCAGGTTACCTGAGGAGAAGAGGATGGAATTAATGATGATGCGCGTGTTCATGAGTCTTGCTGAGATACTTCTCGGGATCGGCATCAAACGCCTTCTTGCAGCCAAGCGAGCAAAAATAATACGTTTGCCCCTTGTATTCGGATGTGCCGGCAGCAGTAGCGGGGTCGATATCCATGTGGCAAACGGGGTCATGTACAGTGGTTGTCATAAGCTGGTCTCCTTTCCTTTGTATTATGCAATTAATAGACAGCCTCAACGAGAGCCATATTACTGAGGCTCTTATAGGCAATTCTGCCTATTCTATTTCTCGATTTCGCGTCCTGTCTGTTCCCATGCCACCATGCCGTCTTCGAGATTCCAGATATTGGTATACCCGAGCGAAACAAGTTCCTCTGCCGCAATTGCGCTCATGCGACCACTGCGGCAATACAGAACGATCCTTGCATTTTTATCCGCTGGCAACTGCGCCAGATTTTCCGGCGCACTGATCTGGTCGTAGGGAATGGACAGGTCTGTATCGGCAATGTTCCCTGCGAAAGGAGTATGCACATTGACAAGGATAAGATCCGTGTTCTTCAACATCGTGTCCAAATCGACAGGAGTGATGTTTTTATAGGAACCGTCAACGGTTGTAACCTCTTTGCCCGTAATCTCTTCGACGCTGCTCTGGCAGGCGGTCAGTGTCACAAGCAGAAACAAGGATATGAGGAGTATCTGTTTCATGGAATTTTTCCAGCCAACTCAAGATCGATGATCTGTTTGAACGCTTCAAGAGGTTGCGCGCCAACGATTGCCAGCCCGTTGATGAAAAATGTTGGGGTGGATTGAACGCCAAGGTTGAGCGCAAAATCCATATCCTGTTGGATGGCGTCCTTATATTTACCTGAATTGAGACACTCCTCGAAAGTGACTGCATCCAAATTGAGGTCAGCGGCGATCTGCAGGTACAACTCACGCCCAAGTTTGTCCTGATTCTCAAAAATCCTGTCATGGTAATCCCAGAAGGCCCCCTGTTCGTTGGCGCACATCGAGGCTTCCGCCGATGGAAGGGCTTCGGGATGAATGGATGTCAGGGGAAGATGACGATAGACAAAACGGATTTGACCGGGATACGCCGCCAGCAATTGTGCAGCCGTCTCATCCTGGAAGCGTTTGCAGAACGGGCACTGAAAGTCGCTGAACTCGACAATTACGATGGGTGCATCCACCGGTCCCTGGCTGGGAAAGCCTTCGAATGGGATTTCATAACGGGTGAATTGCGGTGCCTGTGTCGCTGCCGGGGCTTCGACAATGGGTCCCTGGGCAACAGATGGATTATTGACAATCGCTTGTTGTGAACGGGGGGCAAGCCCCCAGACAACATAACCCGTCAATATGCCGATGGCAAAAGCCAGTATCACCAGGACCGAATAAAAATGGGTTCGTTTAAAGGTGATGGTATCTTCCGAATTAATGGGGGAATCCATAAGGGTATCTTCTCTAAAAATATTATGATCTTTGTATCGTGTGCCCGCTCAGATAACCAAGATAGGCAGGCACGAGCGGCAGGACGCAAGGTGAAAGAAATGACAATAGACCGGCAAGGATGGCGGTGAAGTATGTCGGCGCGGCAGAGAACAGGGTAAACTTTTCGATATATAGACCATTCTTGAATGCCCAGATCGCTATCAGACTCATTGTGTTCGTAAGAAGCAGAACACCAATGGCAATGATGAAAACACCGCTGGCAATTTTGAAATACTTTTGATAGGGTCGCATGCGTTTGATCCAGCCTGAAGCGCGCTCCAAACCAAGCGCCATCGCCAGGAAGGGAAGCCCCAAACCAAGCGAGTACCCTGAAGATAGCCACATCGCCTGTCCGACCGTTTGCTGGCTGAGCCCCATTGTTAGGATTGCGCCCAGTGTGGCACCAATGCATGGGCTCCAACCTGCTGCAAAGAAAATGCCCATTAACGCCGAGCCACCATAGGTTCCGCGCTGACCTGTGTATTCCGTCCGGGTATCATAATAAAACCAGGGAAGGCGAATTACATCCAGAGTCGCCAGTCCGAACATGATCACGATCACGCCGCCTAATTGCGCGATAACCCGTTTGTATGCGCCGAACAATTGACCCAGCGCCGTCACCGAGCCGCCCCAGCCGATTACAAACACCAATGAGAAGCCGAGGACGAAGAGCAGCGCATGTAAAAATATTTTCAAACGTTCTGTTTGGGATGGAAAGGGGGGAATCGCAGTATCAGAGGTCATGAGTCTTCCTTTTCAATAAGGATATAACATCATGATACGCAAATCCCCGCCCCTGCATGAGCGCAGGATGGCGGGGAAATCGGTAGGCAAAATGGCTTATGACCTTTATCGCTTTACAAGCGAATTTCGATCCTGGTTCCCTGTCCTTGGGTGGACTCAATTCCCAGCCGTGCCCCGATCAGGTCCGCACGTTCATGAATACCGAGCAGTCCAAAATGCCCGTTGGGAGCAAATTCCGTCGGGCTGGCAGGAGCGACAAAGCCGTGGCCATTATCAGAGATCATCAGTGTTATTTCCGAATCAGAATAACGGATGGACAAGTCGGCACGAGTCGCCCCGGAATGTTTAGCCACATTATTGAGCGCTTCCTGCGCAATGCGATATAGCGACAATTCCACCTCGCGCGAGAGACGACGTTCGTTACCGGTTTTTTGAAAATCAACGATCAGAGAATTAACCTGGCTGATCTCCCGCGCCAGCATTTCCAACGCAGTGACCAGTCCCAGATCTTCGAGATAAATGGGACGCAGCGCCCGCGTCAGGCGGCGCAGATTTTCGATGGTCTGCTCCGCCAGATTTTCGAGTTCCTTAAGGGATTGTTTTCCATTTTGATCCTTGACCGATCTCTGCGCCAGTTGCACCCGTTGTTTCAATGCAATGACCGCCTGAATGGTGTCGTCATGCAGTTCCCGCGCCAGTCTGGCACGTTCCTCTTCCTGTGCCGAAGTGATCGCGCCGATGTAATCGTGCAATCCCTCCTGAGCCGCCTGCACTTTACGCGACATTTCGGTCAATTCCATTTGCAGGTGTTGGACCTCAGATATGCCGCCAACTGACTCCTTTATGGCTTCGAAATCCCCCCATGCCAGCGCCGCCGCCTTGGACTCAAGTTTTTGCAGGGGCTGGACGATCTGTTTGGCGCCGAACCAGATGGCAATCAATGCCAGGATGAAGGCAGGCACCATTACCAGCGGAGCCATCTGGGTCAATTGCAGGGAGGGGCTGATCACCATTTCCCATTCCTCCTCCGTGATCAATGCCCAGCCTGCAGTTTCAATGGGGCTATAGGCGACTACATGTTCCGTCGCTTCCTTTTTCACATACAGAACGCCACTCCTGCCTGCCAGAGCTTCCGCCACTCCAGGATGGTCCGCATCCAGGCTTTCGCGTTCGAGCGCACCGCTGACGAACAAAATACGGCGGGAATTATCCAATAGATAGATGGTCACGTGACTGCCCGCCGGGTAGGTGGGTGTCAGGGTTTCGGACGCGAGTGTCTCGGGTGAAAACGCGCCGGCGACAATCACATCGCGGGAGTCAGAATAGGCTGAGATGATGACAAAGAGTTGGTTGGAGTTTGGATCCAGGGTCGGGTCGGAGAAAACAAATTGAGGGCTGGATGAAGAAGCGAGTTTGACCGACCTGGAGTTTTGAGATACCCATCCCCAAAATCTGTCATTCCCCGTTTTCTCGATTAAGTGTCCATCCGTATTTAGAAAGGCAATCCCCCCGTTGAAATCCTTTGCCAGGTCGGTGGTGGTGGCAAATATATCCTTGAAGGAAATATCCTCGGATGCCAGCACCGCCATGCTCGAAACAGTCGCCATGCGATGATGAAGTTCGGATTGCAGCGCTGCGGCGGCGGACTGCACGGCGCGTTCGTCACGTTCCCCGACCAGGGTGCGCATGTCCTGCTGGTGCATGTTGACCCCGCCGAACGCAATGAACAATAACAAAAGCGTCAGCGGCAGAACCGTGACGGCAAAGAGTTGCGTCAGACCGCGCCAGCCTGGCAGGATTCGTTTCATTCTTCTGGAATATTGCCCGAGCTTTGTGAGATCAACCCCAGCGCCACCCCGCGCATGACAGCCTCGGTGCGGCTGTTGGATTGCAGTTTGGCGAAGATGTGCGCAAGATGTCCCTGCACGGTGCGGTCGCTGATATTCAGTTGCACACCGATGGATTTGTTGGTGAACCCCTTCGCCGCGAGTCGCAGCACATCCAGTTCACGGTCAGTTAATGGTTCGACGATCTTTTTTTCCGGTCCTTTGAAGATGGTGGACATCAACTTGCTGGTGATGGATGGATCGAGTGCAGACTTACCTTCATAGACATCACGCACCGCCTGGATCAGCTCATCCGCCTGCCCAGTTTTGAGGACATAGCCATTTGCACCTGCCTGCAAAACCGCCATCACGTAGGGATCATCGTTATAAGCGGTCAGGATTAACACGCCCACTTCGGGCAGATGGGCACGCACCCAGCGTGTGACTTCAATACCGCTGGCTTTGGGCATCTGAATATCAAGCACGGCAACATCCGGCTTGTGTTTTTGGATTAAGACCTGCGCCTCCTCCCCGTCTCCTGCCTCGGCAATGACCTGGAGGTCGGTCGCACTCTCAAGCAGTTGTCGCACCCCTGCACGGACGATATGGTGGTCATCCGCCAGGAGAATGCGTATTTTGGTTTTTGATTTGCTCGATGACTTTGGCATGGCTTAATGTATCCAATTGCTGATTATAAACTTGTGATTGATTAATGAACGGGAAGGCAAGCCAGACAAGACCCAGCCCCGCCAAAAGCCCGGTAAGGAAGCGCATGAGCGAGTTGAACGATCCCAGCGCATCACCGGCGTAAAACGTTGCAGGAAAGGTGTTGTTTGTCAACACTGCCAGCCATGCATTTGTATCACGAAATCCATTTCCGATACCGGCAAAATCGCTGACCATGTGTGTTCCACCATCCAGCGCCATCGGCAGCAGGAGCAGAACAAATCCCCACCAACTCAAAGTCTTTATCGTGTGTCGGAAGGGATACCACAATGCCGCAAAAAGCCAGACGCTGGTATAGAACGAGATCATGCGATCCGACCACGCCACCTTCCAGCCCATCGGTTCGTTGCCGATGAATTGGCGCAGGATCATGGGATTGGATGTGTTCTGCCAGACCGCCTGGATTTCGCCCAGGGAATACATGGTCTTTTCGCCGAACCAAAAGAGGGAGCGTTCCGGGAGTTGGTGGCAGAAGAACGAGTAAATGAAGTAGACCGCCCTGCCTGCACCCGTCCAGCCGATCTGCATGAAAACCGGCGCAAGGAAGGGAACAAATACCCAAACACCATAGATGGTCAGAAAAACGGCAAACCAATGAGTGCCTATCCACTGAAAGGCATTCGTTATTTTAGGGGCATTCAAGGTGGTTGTTGACATTTTATTCCCTCATGGGGCGTTTGGTTCAGGGGCGCGATTGAGGTTGGCGCGGTAAAAAGCTTTGGCTAAATCCATGTCGAAGATCTCGAACCTTTGAATCCGCCCCCAGGAGGTTAATGCGACCGGAACATCAATGGAATTCCAGGGATAGGCAATCAGCTTCACTCCACCCAGGTCGTTAATGACCGTGCGGATCTGTGATTTCAACTCCGCGCATCCCGTCTCATTCAGCAGGTCGCAGTTGTACCAGATGATCACATACCCGTGCTCCAGGTTATGGACAAGATAAGCAGCAGGATATGTATAAATATTCTCTTCATAAAACCCCGCCTGGGCTTCGGTTGCATAATGCAATCCGGATGTTGGCGGGTCGGAATTATATTGTCCCGGGTCAGAGTCGGTGGGGAGATGCGGATCGCTCTTCATAATGGCAACTGCCTCCCCTGCGGCTGGTTTAATCCCCTGCCAGACCATGACTCCAAGGATCACCAATACGGCGAGTCCGGTTCCGCCCCAGATGATGCCTGCAAGCAGTTTTTGTTTTCTATTTCTTTGTTGAATGTGTTGTCGTCTTTGTTTGTTGTTCATGAATTCACTCTGCCGGCTGGAAAGCAGGCGTCACATCGGGTAACGCCTGCCTTCGACGGCTGATTATTGCACTTTGAACTCGATATCTTCCTTGTAATCCAGACCATCCTTGCGGACATACACGGTAATCTTCCAATTGCCGCTCATGCTGAAGTTGGCATTGATGGAATAGCGCCCTTCACCCTGCTCAGTGGCGAGACCGCTCATCCCCATGCCGGTCATGTCCGTGTGGTCGGCAGAAACATCCACAGTCGCACCCTCGATGGGCTTGCCATCTCCATCCGTGATCGTCAGGATCAATTCCATGTTGCCCATCATGGCAGGATTGGGATTGGTCTCAATCTGGATATTTACCGGACTCGACGATCCTGACTCGACCGGGGCGGCAGGCTGTGCGGAGCTGCCGCAAGCCGCCAATACACCTGCCAGTAAAACCAACATACTGATAAAGAACATCTTTCGCATTTTTACTCTCTCCTTGAGTATTTTATTCAACGACTTCGATCATCAACATCAAACCACCTGGTTCAACATTGTCGTTGGTGGTGTGGTGCAGGATGTGACAGTGCAACATCCATTGTCCGGTCTCTGTGGCGACGAACTCAATGTCGTAGCGTTCTCCCGGTGCGACACTGACCGTGTCCTTGGTCAACTGTGCCACCTCGGGGACAGGATGCCCATCCGTCGCCACGATCCTGAAGGGTACACCATGCAGATGCATCGGATGAATGAATTGACCAATGGCAATGAAGCGCAGCCGAACCAGATCGCCTTTCTTGACAGTGATGGTTTCGGTGGCAGGGAAGGACTTGCCGTTGATCGTGAAGTAATTGGGCTCCATCCCACTCATGGGCATGGCGGCATACGTTTGCCCATCCGTCATACGCCATTCCGAGATCATCAGGGTTTTATCCACAACGGGTGGATTGGCATCCGGTTCCTTTGGGTCAATGATGAAGGGCGCATAAAGCCCGGCGCCAACCTGCACATCGCCCTCATAATGCGAGTGATACATGAACGTCCCAGCCGGCTTGGCGGTGAACTCGTAAGTAAACGTCTCACCCGGCTGGATCGGATCCTGGGTAACGCCCGGAACGCCGTCCATTGCATTTGGGACTTCGACTCCATGCCAGTGGATCGTAGTTGGATCGGGTAATTCGTTCTTTACGATCACCCGAACCTGATCACCTTCCGTAACGCGGATCATCGGTCCGGGAACGGTTCCGTTATATGTGAATGCGGTGACGGTCACTCCATCCAGGATTTCCCATTGAACAGCCTTGGTGGTTAACTCAAAGACCTTGACGCCATCTTCCAGGCGGTATTCCAAGGGCTGTCCGCCATCAGCTTCGGTGGCAGGCTGGACGTTGGGAGCAGTGATCGGCTCCATCATATGAGCCGCTTCGGGGTTTTCCATCATCATGCTGCCCGGGGTGGGCGTCCCATCCGCCATACCTGAATTGTCATTATTCATGGGCATGTCCCCATTGGAGGCTGTGGCTGGCGCGCAAGCCGATAATATCAAAGCGAGACTCGTTATTGTAAAAAATAAAATCTTCTTCATTATGGTTCCTCTGCAAAGTTGGAATAGTGCTTGAATATAAGGATTTCCCCTTGATCCATCCAGCGCAATTTGACGCGGGAATCCATAGGCAATATTGCCTATGTGAATATCAGACAGAAACTGCCGCCCTGATATCCAATGCCTCTTTGATGGAGGCGACCAACTTTTTATCTATCCGTTGGGATGGGTCATCGGCAATGGAGAAGCGCGTTTGTCCGTCACTTCCGTGCAGGATCAGTGGGACAGGTTCAGCAGACTCCCCATAAACCATTAGAACAACCATCTGGCAATCACAGTCCGCTGTGCCATGATGCGGGCAGGGACAATCCTGCTGGGTATGTCGCGCGGTATGCAGGTCAAAGGTTTGCAAAGCCCGCAAACCACCTTGCAATAATTTTTTCTTCGCTGCCTGCAAAGCCATGTCGCAGGGCAGATCAACAATCAGGAAGGAAGATGTGGTCATGGAACACCTCTATCATTTGGATGTTCTCCATTGTAGGTATGTTTCCAATCGAATAGGAGAGCCGCGTGGCGTATTCGGGCTTAGGCAATATTGCCTATAAGAAATCCCCTGTCATTGTACCGACAGGGGATTTCTTGGGCTGCAAACTTCAGATTCTCACGGCATGGGCATATTCATGCCACCCTCCGGGATTTCAAGTTGAATTTCCGCAGGGGCATTCCCCGGCGCGGGAAGCGGCGAGAAGCTAATGCCATTGGGCGCCATGCCCGTTGGGACGGTGGCGACAACCGCCATTTTTTCCAAGTCAATGACCGATACCGTGTCTTCATAGATATTCGATATGTAGGCGTATTGGCTCGATGGATCAATCACGACTCCGTGTGCGCCCTGCCCTGTTTCAATGGTTGCAATCACCTGGAAAGTCGCGACATCCACAACCGACACAGTGGTGCTTGGGGTATCCTTTGTCCCCTGATTGGCGGTCAGAACAAACTTGTTGTTGGGGGTCACAAAAACCTGGATCGGACCTCCGCCCACATCCACCTTGCCGACCAGTTCCTGCGCAGCAACGTCCACCTTGCCAAGCGCGTTTTCGCCGTTGAGGGAGAAGTAAACAAACTCCCCGTCGGGCGAAAAGCCCACTTGAACAGGATGCTCGCCAACTTCTATATCGGCGACCTTTACATCCTGCGCGGTGTCAATCACGCTCAGGGTGGTGGATTTGGCATTGGCAACGTAAACCCACATCCCGTCGGGGCTGACGCGCAAACCGTGCGGATACTCGCCGACCGGGATCGTGGCAATGGCAGACATCGCTTCCACATCAATCACAGTGACCGTATTATCCCCGCCGTTCGTGGCATACGCTTTTTTGCCATCGGGTGTCAGCACGATATGTGCGGGCATCATCCCAGTTGGCACGACACCATGAACCTCAAAAGTGACGGCATCGATCTTAATCGCCAGTGAGTCGTGCCCGCTCACCGCCCAGACGGTTTTGCCATCCGGGGCAACCTGTAGGTTGTGGGCGCCCTCGACTCCGGTAAGCGTGGTCAGGACTTGATTCGTTGCCGCATTGATCACGGTAATGCTGTTGCCCTCCTCGTCTGCCACCCAAACTGTTCCATCCAATCCTGCAACGGGTTGATCCGGTTGGGTCTGGGCGGGTTGTTCGGTCATTTCAGGTTTCGCCGGCGCGCCACATGCACTCAAGACAACCGTGGCGATGATCAGCGCGGGCATAATCTTCCAAATCAAAAACTTATTCATATGGTTCAACTCCTTCTGGTTGGATCGAATATCGTCCGCACTTATACAGCACCCACCCTCAAGTTGAACATACGCATTTTTGCCTAATACGTCATGCTTTATCCAAATTACTCACAAATTCGATTTCAAACTTTATCTTCTTCAATTCGAACATATTGATCGGGAACACGTTCAAAAAGATGTTTGCAGACCTCGGAGCAAAAGTAATAAGTCCTCCCTTTGTGAACAACCTGAAAGGGCGGGTTCTTTGGATCGACTTTCATTTCACACACAGGATCGATTTCAAACTCCTGCCCGGTCGGATAAAATTTCCGCATATTAAAACTATTCATGATACTTCTAGTCTCCTATTGGCTCACCGCATGAAGAACAAAAGCGAGCGTTCGATTCGTTTTGAGTTCCCCTCGATCACACATGGAAACTACTTAACGGCTGAAAATCCTACCCGATGAATGTAAAAAACACATGAAGAATTATCGAAGATCAACATAGGCAGTTTTGCCTACGCTTTGTTCAGCCACTTGGCGCAAGACGCCGCCCACTGCAAGGGCTATGATGACACAAAAGGAATATTTTCGATGAAACGATTCTTCATTCCATTTGTGGCATTCCTGCTCGGCTCGGCGCTGATCGCCTCGTTCTACATCGGCATCCTCACCTGGGCGCAGGGCTGGGACTACGCCTCATCTCAATTCATCCGTGACCGTTGGTATGTCATCCCGATCATCCTCGGCTTTGGTATCCAAGCCGCGCTCTATTCCATCCTGCGATTCCGCCTGTTCATTCCAGTTACATCCACAGGACATGCCGGCTCAATGATAGGCGCGAGCGGAGGCACATCCGCCACTGCGATGGTCGCGTGTTGCATTCATCATGTCACCGATGTTTTACCCATTCTTGGTTTGAGTGCGGCGGCAAGTTTTCTCACCCGTTATCAACGCCCCTTCATGCTTATCGGACTCGCCATGAACCTCATCGGAATTGGCGTCATGCTCTTCGTGCTTTATCGTGAACGACAAAAACTTCAACCTGTACTTCTGGAGACAAAATGAAACGACTCTTACTTCCCGCCCTTATTATTTTGACTTTTGTTATCACAGCCTGTTCAGCGACTTTATCCCCGCTTCCAACCCAGCCGCCATCTGATCCTGTTTCGACGGTATCAGCCTCCCCCGAATTTGACTCTGCCACCCGCATGGACGACCAGGGAGCGATTATCTTTGAAGTCACCCCACTTAACTTGGACTCAGCGACTACCGAATCTGTTGAGTTCAATATTGTCCTGACCACCCATTCGATTGACCTGAGCATGGATCTAGCCGCAACTGCAACGCTCTTAACCGATACAGGAGTCAGCGTGAATTCAACCCTCTGGGATGCGCCGCGCGGTGGTCATCATGTGGAAGGAAAATTGATTTTTCCAGCGGCGCAGGATGGTAAATCCATTCTGGATGGAGCGACAAAGCTCACCCTCACCATTACCAACGTGGATGCCCCCACCCGCATCTTTGAATGGGAGTTGAAATAGCAAGAGGAAGAAATGGCGCACAAAACAGATATCAGCCGTCGTGACTTCATCAAATCGGTTGCCGGGTTCGTCGGAATGCTCATCGGCATTGGGATCGGTCTTCCCTCCATTTTGTATCTTCTTTCGCCATCGCTTGAAAAAACGCAAGACGATTTAATCATCGATCTTGGCTCGCTTGAAAGATATCCGATTGGCATTCCAACCCGGTTTGAATTTACCCGCACCAGGGTCAACGGATGGGAACGGACGGCAACCAACTATGGCTTGTTCGTTCTGCGTAAGAGTGAAAGTGAAGTAAGGGTATTCTCTAACATTTGCACCCACCTTGGCTGTCGTGTTACCTGGCATCCTGACCAGGGACATTACATCAGTCCCTGCCATGACGGTCATTTTGATATGGTTGGTAATGTGGTCAGCGGTCCGCCGCCGCGTCCTCTGGATGAATTCACTGCTGAAATAAAAAATGGCAATCTCATTGTTTCCCTTCCGCCTGTAAAGCGGAAAGGGTAAAGGAAGGTTCACATGAATAAACGTCATATCTGGATCATGCTGCTTGGCTGCTTGCTTCCCATTCTGGGTCTGGCAGCTGTCCTGCTCCTGAAAGTCCCCATCAATACAGTCGTCTATGTGGGGCTGGCATTGCTTTGCCCGCTGGCTCATTTTTTCATGATGGGCAACATGCACAATCACAACAGCCAGCCGGACCAGCATCACGATCATTCCGTCCATGACAAGACATCCACTCACTCGCCGTGATTTTCTAAAGATCGCCGCATTGGGCGCCGGCGCACTTGCCTTTCGACCATTTACCTGGCAGGGGATTTCAGAATTACAACAGTCGGAACTGTTGGGGCGTATCACGGTTGGCAAGGTGGATGTATATGCGCGCCCAGATGGGAATGAACAGATCGTGGGCGCTCTGTATGAGGATCAGGTTATCCCCTGGATTCGGGAAGTGGTTGGAACCATGCCCGGCAGGATCAATCAACGCTGGGTCGAGACTCCCTATGGTTATGTGTGGGGCGGAAACCTGCAACCCGTGCGCAACCTGCCAAATTCGCCAGTGTCCACTCTGCCAAGTACGAGTCTGGGACCTGGCATGTGGGTTGAAGTCACCGTTCCTTATGTAGACTTGATTCTCGATAATCCGCCATCGCGCGCACCGTGGCTCCAATACCGCGAATCGATTGGGCTGCCGGCGCGGTTCGTCTATAGTCAGGTGGTCTGGGTGGATCAGATTCGCGCCGAAGCGGATGGAAGAGTCTGGTATCGGTTGAATGAACGCTTTGGATCCGGCGACCTGTTCTGGGGTCCGGCTGAGGCGTTTCGTCCACTGACTGCGGATGAAATCGCTCCCGTTAACCCGGAAGCGGAAGAAAAAAGGATCGTGGTCAATATTGATTATCAAACCTTATCGTGCTATGAGGGAAAGAATGAGGTGTATTTCGCGCGTATTTCCAGTGGTGCACTGTACGATGCATGGGGCAATCCTGTGGATGCATGGGCGACCCCGGTAGGCGAATTCCCGATCTGGCGGAAGGCGATCTCCTTGCCATTAAGCGGTGGAAGTGCATCAGCAGGCTGGAGTCTGCCGGCTGTTGGGTGGGTCAGTTTATTCGTTGGCTCCGGTGTGGCAATCCATTCCACCTATTGGCACAACAATTATGGTGAACCCTCCTCACGAGGATGCGTCAACGCCAGCCCGGAGGATGCAAAATGGATCTTTCGCTGGTCTCAACCACTTGTATCTTACGACCCTGGGGATGTTACCGTGGAGATGCCAGGTGGAACCCGGGTGAGCGTTGAAAAGAAAGAGTTTTAGCCTATAGCATGAAGGGATAAGTAGGGGCGTTCATGCTGAATTAATTTGACTCGGTAATCTGAGATTACTTCCAGGCATCTTCATAATCTGTTACATATTGCCTGAATGTGATCGGGCTAATCCCAGTTAATCGCTCGACTTCATCTGTGATCGGTTTCGCCATTCCGAAACGTGTGGATGTGTACAAACCCGTCATCACCAGGGCGAACATGAAAGGCGTACCCCTGCGTATCGTCTCGATCAGGAAATAAAGCGGGTTCGGGTTACGGTAGGTGATTCTTCGTCCCAATACCTCGCTCATGATCCTGGCTGCTTCCCAATAATCCAAGCGTTCACTGCCGGTCAGGTCGTAATTCCTGCCGGCATGTCCATCCTCCAGCAAAGCCACCGCCGCCACCGCCCCGATGTCGCGCGCATCGACAAAGGCGGTTTTTGCCTTTCCCACCGGCACAAAAATCTCATTTCTTTCCTTGATCTCACGGCGATGGGTGGTATTCAGATTCTGCATAAAGAAACTACAGCGTAAAAAGGTTGTTTGCATGTTGATTGCCTTCAAATAGGTCTCCACCTTGTAGTGGGGGACATATTTTGTGTTCTCGATCCCGATCAGGGAGAGAAACACGGCATGGGTTACACCCGCGCGTTTGGCGGCATCCATCGAAGGAACCATATCCCGCTGGATGTTCGTGATATGCGGTGGACGCATGTAGAACATCTTCTGTACGCCCTTGAATGTTGCCTCGTAGGTGGTTGGGTCGGTAAAGTCAAAGCGAACCGCCTCGACTGAATCGCCAAGGCGCTCCCTGAGTTTGTTCACATCCATGTCCGCCGCACGGACTTTCCCACCTCTGGCGAGTATCTGCCTTACGACTTCCGTGCCGATATTGCCCAGCGCACCGATTACCAATATGGGGGATGACATTCTTTCGCTCCTAACTTGACTGTATATAGACCAGTCGTTATAATAATTCAATAGTCGCATTTTGGAAAGATGACAAAAGACATTTTTTGGACGGAGATTAATATGAGCAATGCCCGCGAACAAATCCTGCAAACCACCTGCGCCCTGCTGGAAAAGCAGGGTTATCACGGCACTGGCTTGAACGAGATCATCAAGGAAAGCGGCTCCCCAAAAGGATCGTTGTATTACTACTTTCCAGAGGGCAAGGAACAGATTACGGCAGAGGCGGTGCTTCAATCCGGAAAACAAACTGCCGAGCGGATTCGCCAGGGATTAACAGAGAGTTCCAACGCTGCCAAAGCAATTTCTGACTTCATTCTGAATATAGCAGAACATGTCGAACGATCCGGTTTTGCGGCGGGCAGTCCTCTGACGGCTGTGGCGATGGAAACCGCGACCACTTCACCACGGATCAATGCCGCCTGTCACGAAGCGTATCAAATGTTGAAATCCGCCTTCCATGACAAGTTGATCGAATGCGGGTACTCAAAAACAAAAGCCGATGAATTGGCGACCTTTATTGTTTCTGCCATCGAAGGCGGGATCATCCTGAGTCGTACATCGCATACCGCCGACCCGTTGCGCCTGGTGGCAAAACAATTGAAAGTCTTGTTGGCTTCATAACCATCATTAATAAGAAACAATTTCAAAGGAGTCTTATGAAGATCGTAGTATTTGGTGCATCGCGTGGTGTTGGGCTGGAAGTGGTCAAGCAGGCATTGGAGGGAGGATATCAGGTGACTGCATTTGTGCGTTCCCCTGAGAAGTTCACGGTGACACATCCCAACTTGACCGTATTCAAAGGCGACTCGATGGATGCTGAAGCTGTCGAGAAGGCGATTGCCGAACAGGATGCAGTTATCAGCGCCCTAGGTCCGACCCGTCCGCCCGTTCCCCACATGATGGAAACTTCAGCCAAAAACATTGTTGCCGGGATGAGGAAACATGGTGTGCGCCGGCTGGTCTCCACGACTGGCGCAGGAGTACGGCAACCCGAAGATCAACCTAAATTTATTGATCACTTCATCGGATTTCTGCTCAATCTATTGGCAAAAGATGTGGTGCTGGATTCGGCTGCAAACGTGAAGGTGATTCGGGAGTCTGATTTGGATTGGACAGTGGTGAGGTTCCCGCGTCTGATGGATGGCGAACACAAGGGCAGATATCAGGTCGGGTATGTAGGCAAGAGTTCGGGTACGCAACTTTCCCGCGCAGATGGTGCAGACTTTATTTTGAAAGAACTGACCGAAATGAAGTGGTTGAAGAAATTACCACTGGTGAGTTATTAACCTGAATTGGTCGGATTTGACATAGCCTAGTTGAAAAGAACTGCGCCTTGTCGTCATGAGGCGCTGTTCTTTTTTATCCAATTCTACGTCCATAATAAGGCAAAACCAGGCTTGTGGTCACCATATACGGTTCCTTTATAACAACATAGTGAATACTAAATTGAGTAACCAAACCTGTCCTACTATTTTTCTAAGACAGCTGTCACTGCTTGGTTTACATCGACTTCCTTGCCGACAGGGTAGAAACACCTAGGCATCAAACTTATTAAAATTGGATCCGTTGAAGCCAAAATAGCTAATTTTCCGCTTCACAACCGCAATCTAATCTGTCCGGCGGGGTACATATCTGGTATACGGGTATAAATTTCGCCCCGCCTGGAATATGCCGCAGGGCTAAGGTTCTCCAAACCTGCATCCTGATCGAGAATCTTTTGTAAATCCAAGCGAATCACAACATTTAGTTCTCGATTTCTGTTGATCGTCACCTCCTCAACCAAGGTATCTATGACCTTTTTCTTGAGTAAGAATACTCTATGTCGCTCCTCTTCAGTTTGAGGAGCGGCTTCTTTTAACTCTACAACGCCTACCTGTAAATCCGCCAGGTACTCCTCAAATTTTTCCTCCCAGTTATTAAGCGCATTGATATTTATTGTCTGACCTAATGCAGATAGGTCGCGCTTATAACTTATCTCCTGCAAGGTCAAAGTCGCCAATTGTTGTTCCATATCGTTGTTTGTGAACCTTCCTTCTCTTGCTTGGGTAATCACCCATTGCCGGTTGTGATTGATCCTCTGAAGCTGTTTTTCGATTCTGTCCCTTTCCTCATGAAGATTAGAGGCGTTTGCACGAAGTTGATCAACCAAATCCATCGCTTGTGAAAGCAGGTATTCAGGCTTGTCGAGAGCGCGGCAAATCTTTTCCCAGGCATCATCATCAGCCTTTTTAGCGCCAATATGTCTTGGGCAATCGGGGGAAACAAGATCTTTGTGATTCTGGCGACAAAAGTAAACGCCTGTCGTTGTCTTTCTCTCGACCAGCACACCTTTCCGATTCTTTCGGGTCTTTTGAGTTCTCGCGCCCCACTTATTGCCACAGTCACATTTTAGTACCCCACCAAGCAGGTAATCGTGGTGGACACGACGAGCAGGATATGTTTTTTTTCGTGCCCTCATTTCCCTAAAGCTATCATAGGTTGCAATATCAATAATTGGCTCCACCGGTATTTCAAAAAGCTCTCCTTTTCTCGACTGGATTTTCAATCCATAAGCATATTCCTTGGCGGACTTAAGGATTGCCTGAATACTGGAACGAGCCCAGTGGATCCTTCTTGGAACACTGCTCCCCTTTTGGGGTGCGCCCCCAGCAATCAACCTGTCTCGAATTTCCATGAGACGACACCCGTCCAGATACCATTCAAATATCTTCCGATATTCAGTTGATGGACTGGCCATGGAGATGCTGGATAACCAGCCGAATTGGAATTCCCCCGGCTGTTATACAGACGCAACGCTGCGTTTGCCTGAGGATGAGCTTTCGTCCACCGACCTGATTGGAACGAGTTGGATCACAGGTTTCCAGCACAAAGCGATCTACCCTGTGATTCCCTCCACAGTGAACGAAGTAACTTTCATGATGCCCTGCATCCGATCGGCAATACCCGGAAAAGCTCCCGAGAATTGGGAACTGTCATTCCGTCTAATTCCGGCTCCGGCTGACATGACGGCGTTCCCTGTGATCGAGATCTCTACGCCTGTCGCGGAAATGCCGACTGTTCTACCGCAGACTAAGCCGGGCACCACTCTGTCAACAGATGGAATTTCTCTTGTTCTAGATCGCGCGGTACAGATGGATGATGGCTATCTGATCTATGCCACCCTGCATTGGGAAAACACCGGCTTTAGTTCGATCGACCCGATTGATACGTCCGCGATCCACATGCTGGATGCGAACGGACAGGAGGTCGCATCCACGTACGATATGGAAGCAATGTCCAGCATGGAGTGGCAGCCGGGGAAGACATCCTTCGCCCTTCGAACTGCGCCTATTCAGGTCGCGGGCCCGCTGACGCTTGTGTTGGATTCGGTCGTAGTGACGGTCGCGGTACCGGTAGACGCCATGTTCACCTTCGATCCGGGACCCGATCCGCAGCCGGGGCAGGTCTGGGAGTTGAACGAGGATATCGATGTGGGATATGGGCATTCCCTGCGCGTGTTGCGGGCAACATATCCCAAGCCGCCCATGGAGAATCTCCCTCTCCAGCCTGGTTTCTCCTTCGAGATCGAATCGCCAACTGGCTTAACGCAGGCCATGCTGTCCGACAACGATCATCCCCTTGCAGGCGGTGGTGGTGGCGGCGGCTCTTTCACGGGCATATTCGGCTCCGGCTTTTCGTACACGGGAGACATACCTGCGGGGCCCATCACTGTGCATATTGAATCCATCGGGTTCAGTCTGCCCGGTCATTGGGAGGCATCCTGGACGCCGCCTGCAACCACACCCCAGGCTGCCTCCACGCCTCAATCGTCCGCCTGTCTGACCCGTGAGAGCTGGCAGCAAGCGTTGCAGGCGCATGCCTCTTTGCCGAGCGGACTCACCGGGACACTCGCGCTTTCTGACCTGCTGCCTCCAACCTACAATTACGAAGTATCCGTAGCCAAACTGGATGGCAGTGGTCAAAAGTCGTATGGCTTTGGGTTTGGTCCATCATTATCGCCGGATGGAACACGCATGGTGCATCAGGGTCCGATGAACGAAGGACCCTCGAAAGGCTTGTACATCACAGATCTTGCATCAGGGAACTCGGCGATTGTGCCGGGCACAGGTTTAGGTGATGCAGGCCCGCTCTGGTCGCGGGATGGCCAAAAGATCGCCTTCACCCGTGGACCTTCATCCGGTTTGATTGGTGCTCCAGGTCCCTACAATGTCATGATCATGAATGTCGATGGTTCTAATATCCGCCAATTAACATTTAGTGAAGGTGCGAACTATCTTACGGCATGGATGCCGGATGGTGTCGGCATACTATACACGTCCGCGGTCCGTGATGGCGTCTCAATAAATCTTATGAATACACAAACCGGCGAAACCCGGTCCTTGTTTGACCTGAATTACAACGCAACGGTAGTGGCCTCTCCAGATGGAAAACGGTTGGCTTTCGAAGAAATGCTGCCGCTCGACAAGTATGGCTTGTTCGTTTCTGACCTGGATGGTTCCAACCGCAAACTTTTGGCAGATGGAAATCCCTATATTGTGACTGTCCCAGCGTGGAGCCCGGATGGGCAATGGGTGATCGCCAGTGTTCACAATTCGAATTCAAGCAACGAGTTCAATGCAAAGTTGGCGTTAATTCAAGTGGATACTTGCCAGGTCATACCTTTGCCATATCTAGTTGGATACGTCTCTTCCTGGTTGCCTTGAAAATGTCTAGCGTATTGATTCAGAAAGAAAAACCCATCTACTCACCCTCAAGCATAAAGTTCTTGCTCATTCAGTTGATATTTATTATACAGACGTGACCTTGTTCCTGACAAGTCCTGCTCTCTTTGATGGACAATTCCCAGTTCGCCAGCCAGTTTGTAAAAGCGGTCTGCGTCTTCGAGATTGCCAATCTTTTCGTAGGCAACGCCCACATTCACATAAAAGGACGCCTAGAAACTTTGAACGCACTCATCTTTTACAAGGTTGGCGTGAGCTAACACCTCCAAGTTCCGGCGCGAGGATGTTTGGTATCTTGCCATGTAATGCACTGAGGCAAAACTATTGCATTTCTTATCGATTTACAATAGGTCAAGCTGTCCCATAATTGCGGCATGTCTAGCGGACACCCGCCCTTCGGGCAATCCCTTACATCAGGTAGTATCATGACGCTTTTACCATTAACCGCCAACGGCTAACGCAAATATTAACAAAAAGCCGAAATAGATAGTCACAGCCAGAAGCAAGATTATGCCAGCAATAATAATGATGCGGTTGGGTTTTGTTTCTGAAAGCGTTGAGGTGGTTTCTGGCTGCGGACAACCTTGAATAAACATCTTCCATTGAGGAATTGGCAATTTCATTATTGCAAATGTAATAAGCGCAACAAACATGAGGTAGGTTGCTGGAAAGTTTGTGCCAGAACTAAATACGCCGAGAAATGCGGCGACGAGTGCGCTCAAAATGTCAGAAATTTGAGAGATATGTACCGACCCAGTGGTATCTCTGTTGAAAAGTTGACCAAGCACTATGAATAAGAACGTAGTTGCCACTGCTGTTACATAGCCTGCCAAAAGGGAAGACCACCATTTCTTGAAAAAACCGTTTTGCGCTAAGATACCCGCAATACACCCCATAACTGCATATAGAAGCCACTCTGGGTACCCTGATCTGTACATTGGTTCAGGTCCACTTTCATAATAAATAACAGGTATGGCGCCGCCCGTAAAAATTAGAACGCTGATTGCGCCTGTCAAAAAGCCTGCCCAGGGTCCGCATAAAATCGCAACTAAAAAGATCATGACATACATGAGAGTAAAAATTATTAGTACGGAGATACCCTCTGTGGTTTTTCCAGTCAGTACTTTTCCGATCAATGCAATGAGGAGGCTGATCGCTATTAGGATTATTGAATTTCTGTTGAAATTTGATTTTATATTCATAATTAACACTCCATCAGTAAATTTGGACGTTAGCACCTAACGAACTTCACGCTTTGTTGGGCGTGAGTGGAATTGAAGACTTGCTTAAGATAATTTCATACCCATTTGTCGCTGTACAATGGATATTTATACAGCTTTCCGCGTACAGCTTCAATGCCAGCAATAAGCCCTAAAAATGGCGTGCCCATCAGGATCGGAAATGTGCAATAGGCATAAACAGCGGCGGGACTGGAAGGACCTCTATATGGATCGGGAAAAAGAATAAATGGAATTACGAATAAAATGAGTACAAAAACAACTTGAAGTTTAAGTGCCTGCAATGCGTGAAAAGCAACAAAGCGTGATTGATTTTTAAATATCCAGTAAATTATAAGACAAGGAATAATTGGCAGGAGAATACAGAAATGAGCGATCATTGCCCAAAGGCGTTCAGTTTTATTCAGACCTTTTTCGGCAGAAACGGTTGTCTCTTCCAGGGCTTTTTCAATAGACATGTTTATCTCCTTTGTGGATGATCAAGGACGCCATGCGCCATTGTCACTAATAAATGTCGAAGGCATATAGCGCTTATGCATTAATGACCCAGCTAATGAATACGATAATTGAGAAGAGTATGTATAGCGCAAATGCGATAGGAATAACAGACATCATTCCAAGGAGTAATCGGGAACGTTTCTTAATAATTAAAAACAGAATTATGATGACATTAATAACTATCCCAAAAAGGAAAAGACTTATCAAGACGAGACCACCAAATGGAAGCTGGAAGTTTTCTGCTTTATAGAGGAGAAAAGAATAATTCTCAGCTATATAATCCAAATTCATTATGTAAGATATGGACTTCCATAAGATAAAATTTAGTATCGAAAACAAACCTATCCCTAACCAGAGGTCACTTGATTTTTCAGTATTGGCACGGTTGATCTTGAGGTTTGCTTGAACCTCGACATTCGTATTTTCGGTTTTTTTTTCGTTCATGCTGGATTTTCCTTTAATGCTCAAGGGCTTTTCAGCGCGTGCCTTTATATCTCAATATCTGCTTTATCATGTTGATTTGAAAAAAAACAACTAAATATGCGGATTGCGAACTGGCTTTACTTTCTCTAAGTTGGTATTGCATTTTTCGCAAGTCAATAACGATAGTGAGTTTAATGTACCGCAATTCGGGCAAATCGCCACTTCAATGCCAAGACTTTCTGCCCTGCTTTGTTCTTTTTCGGCAGAGTCAAGAGGTTGTTCATGGTCATCTTCATTCTTGATAGGGATGTCGCTTGGTTTTGGAATGGACTTGCCGATCAACCACCCGATCCCCAACATGATCAAGCCAGGGATGAGGATAATGCTTCCTAATACTACTCCTAGTCCAGAACGGCTAACCCAAGCGCCTTCTGATTGACTTCCTAGCGAGCCAAGAATCATGAAAAGACCCCATGCGGAAATAAGTGCTCCTAGAATACCAAATAGATTTTTAACGAAATTCATGATAGCCTCCTTCATAATTGATATGACATTAAGAGAATAAACTAATTTTCGGCGGCTGATTCCAGTTGTATTTATTTAATACTCACTCCAGATAACGCTTCCAGACTTAACATCCCAAACTCCATATTCATTGTCCAGAGTCCCGGCGGCGATTAATGAACCGTCTGGCGAGAAATCTACTGTAAGAATAGAGTCGCCAACTGTCCCATCCGTACCAACAATATTATGAGCAATCTCTTGCCCGGTTTGGATATCCCATAAGGAAACATCGTATTGAGCTATTGCAAGAATTGTCCCGTCAGGCGAGAACTTAAGCCTGGCGCCTCCAAATGGGAGAGTTGCCCATGATTGTATGACCTTTTTGCTTGAGATATCCCAAATCTCGTATAAAGACCTGCCGCGTTCATCGCGTATGATGGATTGTGTAGCCAGTAAAGTTCCGTCAGGCGAGAATGCGATCCCATAATGATCCCAACTGGATTCTTCGAATTGAGGTTGGAAAACAATTTCGAAACTTTTCAGATCATAGACCATCACAGTATTTCCATCCTTTGATACGACGGCAAAATATTCCCCGTTGGACGAAATCGCTCCGTCGCCTCGGGTTGCAATTCCAAGGTTTTTTACCAGCCGCCAGTTTTTTGTATCCAGGATTTCGACGCCATAAATATTCGACAAGCTGAAGAGATATAGACCGTCGGGAGAAAAGAAGACGTTTCTAACATGAGTTGTCTCGCCGGTATTTGGTTTTTCGTGTTGGATTATTTTTTCTTCAGACCAGTCTGAGGTATCCCATATGGTAACGGATAGATCTGAAGATCCGCTCGCAAGCCATTTGCCATCTGGAGAAAAGGCAACAGATTCAATGGAACTATTTTGCCGCAGGGTTTTGCGGATTTTGCCGCTTTGAGGGTCCCAAATGAGGATTTTCCCGTTTGTAGACCCGCCAGCCAGGAGAGTCCCATCTGGCGAGAATGCGACAGAAGAAATCCAATTGTCACCGCCCAAGATAGAACATGCCATACTTACCAAGATAAATATGCTAAAAATCAAGAGGAATTTGGGATTGGTTTTCATTTTGTCTCCTTTGACGCGCGCTCTTTGGGCGCCCCTAGCGTTCGATACACGCTTTGTTGGGCGGTATTGTAGTTCTAAACAATCTCATCGCTCATGCCAATAACAAGTTGTTTCTGATGTAGATAAATTTTGCCCATATGCAAAGCGAAATGTATAAATCAATGTAACCAAAACAAGGGGCATTGAGGGTTTGACATGGAGAGAACTGATGGAAAATCTTCCTCAGGCTGTGGAGAGGTTGGAAGAATATCTTTCTAATAAGGAATAAAAAATCCCGGTACGGAAAAAAGATATATAAAGTACAAGATGGGGATAATATAAATTATTACGGCGAATAGTGTTGACTTGTTTTTATGTAAATAATTCGAAGCAATGATAGTTATCAAATATAGTACTGGGAAAATAGTTCCAGGTTTTGATGCTTCTTGCCCGCCTTCGTCGCCGGTTCCCATGCCAATAAGCCCAATCGCTCCGACGCATGCACCTACAGTAAATAATAGGAAGATGTTTATCGATGTGAAAGTTTTAAATATTTTGTCAATTGACGGATTTTCTGTATGTAGACTATCTGTATGTAGACTGGTCGTCCAATCAGGATTAGAAGTGTGAAGTGCTAGAGCGCGTCTTGCTGCGTCTACTACATCTGGATCAGTATCTTTTGTGGCAGTAATTAGAGCATCAATAGCCTCTTGTGGAAGGGGGGGCGTGCTCACTCGTAATTCTTCGCAGGCTTCGAATCTATTGTTATGGTTTTCGTCTTGAAGCATTTTTATTAAGTGGGGAATTTCAGGCATGAACGATTCTCCTTTAATGAATTATTGACCAATATCACTTTGCATACTACTATTTTTTTCTACTGTTTTTTCCGGGTTGATGCCCAGATCACTCCCACCAAGGTTGAGAGAATTGCCGCCGTTCCCGCCCCTGTAAGTCCCATGCCAAATGCTGCGCCTCGTACCAAACTATTTGGATCGTATAACAGGGTATCTGATAATATTCCAAAACCCATGCTGATGACCACTAAAAAGATACTGCTTGCCGCTCCAATTTGTGCTCCATCTTTTGGCGAGGCGATATTCCCGGAACGGATATAAAGTGAGACGCCCAAAATGCCATGGGCTGCCAGCCAAAATGGCATAAGACAAAACATTAGCGAACCGATCCCCATCGCCTCAGGACCGTCAGGTATAAGTGGAGTCATTAGGAATAGGATAAAAGAAGTGATGAGTAACATAATTAACCCTGCAATTACTCCACTTTGTATGCGCTTGGCAAAATGTTTTAATGAATGCTTTGTTTGTTCATTATTTGACGATTTCATACATCCTCAACTTTAGATTGGCGATTATTTTTGCATTTACCTGAAACGCCTATATGATCTTCAAGTGGACTTGGCGAAGCCGTCCTACCAGAAAAATGCTTGGGATGTGCGCACGCCCTTCGGGCAGTCCCCAGCGTCAGGTGCATTATCCCGATACACTTCGGGACGCATTGTTGGGCGGGCGTTTCATTTTAGGACTTGTCAAAAAAACCTATAATACTTTTTACTTTCAACGTTACTGGATTCTCGCCAGAGCGATATCTTCGCAACACCAATGGTCCCCCTATGGCTCCAAGCACAGCGCCACCTAAGCCGCATATGATGGCAGTGATTACACCAAGTGGAATCCCAATCATGCTGCCAATAATAATGATTTCGCTCCAGTCTTCGGGGTTGGGTAAACCCGACAAACCTATCGCCAATAGCGCGAAGAGTCCTACCCCTACCACCCAACCTAAAACTAAACCAACAACGCCACTCAGAATGAGACCTGCGGCTCCGCAGCCCAAGCCAGTTAGAATAGTTACGGGCATATTTGAATTCTCGTTTGAGGTGGAAGTATTATCGGTCACAGATGTCCTTCAATTCAGTGTCGAAATAATGAAATTAAATCAGGGTTGTTGGCTTACCATGAGCAACTCATGGCTAATCCAAAAGATATGACCATATAAACGAAGATTTTGCCGAGCAATAATGCAAATTGTTTCATTTTGGAAAACCTTGTTTGTGTCTTTTTGGCGAAGCTGCCCAACGGTTTGCGCCATCGTCCCCGATAGGGGATACCTGCGCCGGGGTAGTGGACGGCGGAGCCGTCCAACCAGAAAAAGGCTAAGGCGTAGACAACTGCTTGAGATTTGCGCAGACTCCCACACGTCAGGTGTTAGTATGAAAGGGCAATCGACGGATTGCAGTCGGGCATGTTTTTGGATAAGCTCCGTTTGTTTGGAGAACGGGAACGCATACCCGGGAACGCTGCGTAAGTGACCAGTCGAAGCGTGCATGGGAAGTTCAAAGAAGAACCAGAACAAGCCCGCTCAGGTGTTTCCCGAAGGACATCGGGACGATGTGACTGTCCCGTTCGAATCAGCTTAACTGAGAAGGGCGATCTATGCCCCAGCTCGTATCTGTGTGTGATTCAGCGACCCTAAAAAAGAAACGTGCCCGACCTTGGCTGGCAGGGAAGTGCCAACATTGAGAGGAGTATACCGCTATGGAAGAAAAACGAACAAGGTATATCGGACTGGATGTGCATAAGCACTACCTGGTCGCCTTGGGCGTGGACGCGGACTTGAACATTGTCCTACCCATGCGACGGGTGGAGTTGAGCCATCTGGAAAGTTGGATGAAGAAGAATCTGAAGAAGCAGGATGAAGTGGTGCTGGAAATGACGACCAACAGGAACTACGCGGGTTGGTGGCACAGCGTCAAAAGATGACGCATCTGGCGACACGGGACAATCTTGTCTTGGCTTTGATCCAACAGGCTAATTTCTACAATGCTGCGCAAGCTCGCAGATGGTTCGCCGCTAACCTCACTTACACTTTTTTCCCTCCCGACCACCCCTTCTTTGCTACTTTGAGAAAGCCATGTCAGGAAACCCCATTACCATCCCTCCACGCAGCGGAATTGCGATAAAATAAAAGCACAGATCATTAATACTATGTGGTCTGTGCAAGTTGATTCAGAACAGCCGCCCCAAATGCGGGAAATCACGCACTGTTTTGATGAATTACATCCCAAACTCAATAGTGATGCTCACCACTATCACATACACCACCCATGTCCTGGCAATGGCTATCTCTCTTTGGATGGCGTTCTACCTATTTGCCCGTGGGTATCCAAACCGTATCACCTTGCGAGCCGTACTGGCTTTACTGGCGATTTCGGTTTTCTTTCTTGGTACGTACAATTATTTTCAATCGCCTGCCCTGCACACCATTCAACTTCGAGCAGCATTATTGGTGATTGCTCTTGTCAGTTGGTATAGTACGACCTTCACCCTGCTCACGCAGCAAAAACAAACACGCTACCGCTGGATGGAGATCACAATTTACGTAATGGGGGGCATTTCGGTAATTCTATTAGTTGCCATCGAATCCACAGAAGGCATCAAGCTCGAAAATCTCATGTATACCGCGTATTTGGAAAGTAATCTCGTAAATATTTTATACGGGACAACACAAGTAACGGCAGCCATCGGTATTCTCTTCAATCTAACCATACAGGAGCGCATCCGATATACGACTGAGGGAAAATATTATTTTCTCGCATCGCTGTTTCTCATTTTCGCCCTTGCATATGGGATTCTATCGCTCGTTATTGATGCTCGTTTCCCGCGCGTGATCCAAGACGGATTGGTATTCGGGGGTATCTTTCTTCTTGGAATTTCCATAGCGCGCCATCAAAGTCTCGTCGAACGACGCACGATCTGGCAGGATTTTCCCATAGCAATGCTTGGCATGTCTGGCGTTGTTGCGTTTTATCTCATTATTTGTTATTGGCTAAAAATTCCGAAACATCTCTGGGGAAATATTGTTGCATTGGTCATTACCACTCACTCATTGTACGATCTCGGACGAGAAGCAGTGGAACGCTGGAGAAAGAAGGAAGAAAATCTTTTTAGACGAAAAGCCCATGTATCCAGGAAACTGGCGGATGAAGTGCTTCGTTCGCACCTCGACCAGGAACTGTCACTGCTGCTCAAGACTTTGAACGCCGCCGGAGGGCTGATCGCCATACGACAGGACAATGCTCTCGTTGTGGTAGCAAGCCGAAAATCACTACCAGTGAACAGCAAAATCCTGGATCTTCCAGACGCCAACGAAGAGCTGCTCCGCATCGAAGGCAAACTAACTGGACTGGTTTGGATATTCCAGGCATTCGAAGGTATGGAATCGATTGCATTAGTAGGCATTGGTCCATCGAATACAAAGCTGGAATACTCCACTGGCGACCTTGAATTACTTGAAGAATTTACCGAACAGGTCGGAACTTTCATCTCTATTAGCAAATCGCACAATAATGAAATACAGTCTGCCCCTGAACGGCTGACGGAAAGTCTGGCGCTTCCACCAGAAGGAGATTGGGGCAAGATTGTAGAGGATGCCCTACGCCGATTTTCAGATTTCCTCTCATTGGGGGAATCTCCTTTAACAGAGTGTATAGGCATCAAGGAAGAATCACAGATCGAACGCGGTAAACAGGTTCAGGCGAAGTTGGGCGAGGCGATCCAGTCCCTGCGTCCTCAAGGTGAGCGTCCGCCTGAACCACTTCCCCGTGAATGGTACAACTTTGTCGTGTTATATGACGCCTATGTTAAAGGCGTGCCAAACCGTGAAGTGATGGCTCGCTTGTTTGTTTCTGAAGGTACCTTTCACCGCATTCGCCGTCATGCCGTGCGCGGAGTAGCCAGATACCTTGCAGAAAAAAAGAGGTTGAGGAATTAACAGTTTTTGACAGTTTTTTTGGTCAATGGGGCGAATAATATCCGTGTGACCCTCAATAAAAAACAAAGCAACGAAGATCTAGAAACTCCGGAGGTGTATCCCACCTATGATGAGGACTCGCTTTACCTTTTCATGCTATGGATGTTTCTTTTTTTAATATTTGGATGCCTGCTGGCAGCTTCCTTAATTCTGGCAGGAAAAGGAACTTAACAGTTTTTGACAGTATTTTGGAGAGGTTCAAGGCAAAATATCCCAAAGGAGATAATCTATTATGAGCATTGAACAAACAGCAACAGAGAAAAAAACAGCAGGGAGTAAGAAATGGCTTCTAATTGCTTTGGGCGGAGTGATGTTGATATGTATCTGCCTCGTTGCCTTCGGGGTTATGGCGATTCCTTCGATCATGCGAATGTCTAATGAAGCCAGCAGTTATTCAGGCATCGCCAGCGAACAACTCAAGTCCGATGTCCTATCCGCCATTTCAGACGCTGAACGTTCACAGAATGGATGCACGACGGTATCCCTATTCTCAGGTCAAATGATGCTCCGCCCCGAGCAAAGTGGCGATGGCTCATGGGTCGAGATCTGGCAAGTAAATGCCTGCGGTGAATCTCATCTCTACTCAGTTTCATTTACACCCGACGGTGTTGGCGGCACCTATTTTTCAGTTACGCGTACCGACGAATAAAATTTAAAAAATATCAGGAGAAAATCATGAATACCAGTAAACGCTCATTTATATTCCTATTGACCACGCTTCTTGTCTTAAGCCTGGCATGTTCCTCAGTGGCAGAACTTTCCGCCACTGCCACTCCCCTGCCCACATTGACCTTCACCCCAGCGCCTCCCACCAGCACCCCCACTCCAGCAGGACCCGTCTCGACAACGGACAATCCATTAGTAGCCAGTGTGGGAGACTTGAAGCTTTCCGGCTTAAGATATCAACACCCGAATGGTCTTGCGTCCTTTTATCCCATGGAAGGATGGGATATAGAAGAGACGGACTACTCCGTTTCCATGACCCATCCAGAAACGGGTGTCAGCTACTACATTAGCGCCACCAACACCGGCTATATGTTGGAGGCAGAGTCCTATGAAAATTTCCGCCTGATCATGGAGGAAATTTACACCTCACAGGCGAACTACGTAGAAATCGACGCTGGTGCGAACCCGGGTATTCAGCTCTATTTTGTAGAAAAAACCTACACCGGGTACGATGAAGAAAATTATTACGTCTATTCGATCTATCAGCAATTCGACAATGTGATCTACACGATCGAAGTATCCGGCAAAGAAGCCTTTGTACAGGCGAATCCCGTAAACCCATATAGGATCATGTTCGATTCGTTCACACAGACTCTCGAAATCAACTCAACCATCGCTTCTGAATTCCCCATGTACCAACAGTCGTGGGTGTACACCCCCGACGATAACAACGTTTCTCTGGAAATTCCGTGGGCATGGTCGTATTACCCTGACTCGGTTGACGAGACCTTGTACTATACGTACTTCTACTCTCCAGACAACCTTGCAGGGGTGGAATTTATCCGCCAGAATACGGTGAAACTTACTCCAGAACTTGGTCTGGATTTTGCAGTCAATTACCTGAATCTCCTGCATTCAGGTGAGGCGAATGATGTCAAGATCAATATCTTCGGCGAACTTCAAGAACTGGAGACCGGTCTTTATCTGATCGACTGGCAATCAGAGACAAGTGGCGAAATAGGCAACATGCTTTTCGATATCCGCACCCCCAACAAATTGATCATGGTGGTCTCATTGGTAGCTGATGAGGAATTATTGCCCATTTACGCAAATACACTCGGCATAATCAACGACAGTTACCAACTGGGGCAATAAGCCGGAGCCGGTAAACTAAATTCTTAACGCCCCGCAGGTCAAGCGAGCAAGGCTGTGGGGCGTTATCAGAAGCATCAACGAGGAACTATGAATTCAAACTCCGACCCAGAGATCCAAAACCTACTTGAAGAACTGAAAAACGGCAGCGAACCTAACCGCCGTGCTGCTGCGTACAAATTGGGAAAACTTGATCACCCTTCCTCCATTCCCGGTCTTACTGAGGCATTAAGTGATACAGATGCCATAGTACGGCTAAATGCAGCCACTGCGCTCCGCGAAATAGAGGCACAGACCGCACTAGGAGAGAAGGCAGCTAGTACTACGCCGCCCCCTTCGATCGGTGAAAGATCTTTAGCGGCGTTGTCTCACATCTTGTTCATCTTTTATCTTGCCACACCGCTTTTGGACTATCTCGAAAGGGCGTTGGCTGAAATCGTTGCATACGTAGTTCTTATAACACCGCCGCTCTTTGGTTTGATCACAGCATTTGCCCTTAAGAGGCGCTCTCCATTCACCGCATCCCATACCCTGCAGGCAGCTGTGGCACACCCCATATTTCCGATCATCGCGATTATTTTGGTTTACATGACCAACTCAGAAACCAATACCAACTCAAGTGAGGTGACTCTGCTGGCAATGTGCTTGTTACCAGTATATTTTTTATGGCCCCTATTAATATTGATCGGAACAGCACAAGCCGCATCCGGCAAGGATTTCACCTATCCGCTCATCGGTAAAGAGATCAAGAATATCTTTCTGAGTTACAACAAGTAAAATAAAGCAGAAATTTTAGAATAAAACTTTATATCTTAGCGGAAATGTATCTCAGTCGTGACGGCTGGTTTGAGATCGGTGCGCCGATCCTCTTCACACTTGGCATCTTCCTCATCCTGCGCGATTTCAACGTGGACCACACCTCCTATCATCTGCTCGCCTATTCGCTCGTTTGGCTGCTCGCGGATCTGCTCGCCCACCTCACCTTCGCCAACCCAAGACCCTTGAGCATCATCGTCCGCGTTGTTGGCGCAATGCTCACACTGATTAACTATGGAGACTTGCTAGCAGAAAACGACGCCTTAATTCCCACCATTGGATTCGGAGTTTACACGCTTCTCTTCTTAACGATCAGCCTGCTCTATCGCCAACCGAATTTACTCTACACCTTTACCCTGACCCTGCCACTTTTTGTCACCTTCCTATTCCGCCTCTTCGATGTAACGCAATGGATTCATCCTGTCATTGTGGTGGCAATGGTCTACTACCCGTTCTGGGCGGGTTGGATGCGTCCATTCCAGTGGCGGTCGCTGCTACGCTGTGGGCATTCGAAGCCTTTGCCAAACGCAATGCCTGGCTGGCGTTCCCCGCTAACAGTTTATATCTGCTGGCATATTTCATCATCCTCTTCGAACTGAATGTTGATGAACCGCAATTCTTCTCGATTGGCACAGCATTATTCGGTTTGATCCAGCACTATCTGCTAACCCGTGCAGAAAGCAAAACCGGCACGTTCCTGATGGGTATGTTCTCACAATTTGTCTTGCTCGGCACGACATACATTGAAATGGTCAACAAAAACGATCTCAATTACTTCTTCCTGCTGTTTATTCAATCGCTTGTCATTTTGGTATATGGCATTGTCATCCGCTCACGCAGCCTGACGTTCTTCCCCATCGGGTTTGTTGCATTGGGTGTTGTCACAGTTGTATACAGCGCGTTGAAGGACATCGGCACGATCTTCGTCATCGGCTGTACGGGTATCATCCTTCTCATGTTGGGTATTACCGCCGTTTTACTGCGCGAACGAATTGCCAAACTTGGCGAAAGACTCAGTGACTGGAAAGCGTAGTTAATAAACCTTATAAAACAGGAGAAATATATGAATAACCCAAATGATGTTCTACGCGCGAGAAATGGTTATATCTGGTCCCTGCTTGCCCCATTCATGGTCATTGTCACCACTCTGGCGATCGCCTCCATGAATTTCAGTTATTCGATCTGCGTCAGTGATGAAATCGATTGTGGGAGAAATGGCGCAAAGATGCTTAATTATGTTTTCGGGCTTCTTCCGTCCGCATTGTGGTACATCTTTTTATTCCCTAACGCGTTCCATAGAGAAAGCGTGTTCGTGCGCAAACACGGATGGCACGCGCTGGCGCAAGGCGGCATCTTATTGGGGGTGGCATTCTTAGGCTTGCTGATCGACTGGCTGACCCGCGCGAACGGTGTGATACCTAATATTACCTTTGCTGTCCTGTTCGTTATCTGGCTGGTGTATTTAATGCGGTACCAAAAATTCGTTAAAAAGCACACCCTGTCACCCACAGACCCATTATTCGTCGAACAGTCGTTAAATCATCTTAAAAGCAGCGACCCGCTGGAACGCCGGATGGCTGTTATAGATTTAGCGCAATCCAAATCTCCCGAAACCGTCTCTGAATTGATCGAGGCAACGCAAGATAGTGACAATATTGTCCGCCACAATGCACTTGATGCGTTGCGTACAATTGAGTCTCCAGAGGCAAGGCAATTCCTCGAATCTCAAAACATCCAGCCGAAAGTAGACGTGGAAACCGCAATAAAAACCGGTTTACTGGTCGGGCTGATCGGAACTCCAATCGCTCTCATCGCATCGATCACCGTGATCATGGTTTCAATGGGCGGGTTCGATCCCGTCATGATCTTTGCCTCATGGGTCATTATCGGGGTTTTGATCATCTTCCCCTTCGCCATTTTTTGCATTCTCGGAGCGTTGATCGGGGCTTTGATTGGAAGGGAACGCAGCGGCACGAAAGAAGCGCTCCGGAACGCCGCCATTATGGGATTGATCATCGGCACTGTGATCTTCATCCTCTTGTTTATCAGCACAAATAGTCTTCTTGAGCCCTTTATCGGGTTTTGATGATGAGGTGAAGTGTAAAACTTGTCAAAAGCTCAGCGCTTGTCAAGCGTAATAAAAAAACATATAAAACAGGAGATATATATGAATCCCCCAAACGAAGTTCAACGCGCGAAAAATGGTTATATCTGGTCCCTTGTTGCCCCATTCATGGTCCTTGCGACCACTCTGGTGATTGCCTCCATGAATTTCAGCTATTCGATCTGTGTCAGTGACAATATCGATTGTGGGTGGAACGATGCAAAATATCTTAATTATCTTATCGGGTTTATTCCATCTGTCTTGTGGTACGTCTTTCTTTTGCCCAACGCCTTTCACAAAGAAAGCGCCTTCGTACGCAAACATGGGAGACGCACACTGATGCTGGCGGGCATACTTTGGGGAGTGGCATTGCTCATCCTTGTGATCACATTGATAATGCCGGTATCGGACGACACGCTCCTCAAGACGGTATTTCCCACTCTGTTCGTCATTTGGTTGTTTCAGTTATCCCAGTTGAACAATTTCATTAAAGAGAATAATCCCAAAAAAGAGGATAACTCCATTAAAGAGAACAGCCCCAAAAAAGAGAATGACCTCAAATCAAAAAACACTGAGAAACCAACTACCAACCCGATTTGGATCATCATTTCGGTGGGTTCATTGGTTGCGTTGTTTTTCTGGAGCAGTCTGGATTATGAAGCGCAAGGAAACCTTGTAATGGCAGGAGCCGTGTGTTTGATCGCCGCTGTTCCAATTCTCGCCCTGGGAGGTTGGGCGGCTCTGTTGTCAAGGTTCACCACATCAGATAAAAAAAATGACGACAAAAGTAAAGTGGATGAACCATCTCAGCCTGATGCAGAAACCGACATAAAGAATAAAAGCGAATAGCTTCAATCAACCCAGCAAAATACCCAGAGACTGACAGCCTATTTAGCATCGGAGATGACAATGAGCCAAAACCCTGAAATACCCCAACCCGAAAATAAATCGACAAAACTCCCCTTTATCATTTTGGCACTCCTTGGGCTCGGACTGATCGGTTACTGCATTTTCGGTGCATTTACCCTGCTCAACCCCAAGCAAAGCGCGCTGGAAACTGAAAACGCCGCCGAAGTAAATGACCAGAATTCGGAGAATGAATTACAAAACCCCAGTGAGGATGCCCAAGCGTTGATAGACGAGTCGGCTCAATGGGCAACGGTATTCGAGGAAACCTTTGATTCAAATACAAATGTGAACGGCTGGAATATGGGTGAAGCTACAACAGGAGAAATAGAGAGCGATCTTGAGATCAAAGACGGAAAATATGTGTGGGATGTCACATCGAAGAACAAGGTTACCGGCATTCTCTCCCCCATGACCCTCTCCACTGTGAGTGATTTTCGTCTGAGCGCGGATGTGAAGTTGACAAGCGGCACATATAAACCTGTGTACGGGGTGGTCTTTCGTGATAACCCCAATGGGGATGGGTATTTCTTCGGCATCTATGGTGAAACATTCCTAATCGATAAATACCATTCAGGGTCAACCACTCGATTCGCCGAATCGCAAAAAACGCCAGCAATACGCCCGCAGGAAACCAATCGCCTGACCGTGATCGCCAAAGATTCTTTTTTGGTATTCCTCATCAATGACCAATTCGTTTTTGAAGTAGTTGATGAAGGCATAGACCAAGGCACACTCGGGTTTGGGGTCACTTTCTTTCATGTAGATCTGCAGAACTCTTTTGAATTCGATAATTTTATCGTTAAGATCCCTTAATGGAGCTACATAGATATGAACACTTCTAATATTTTTGAACTGCGCGTCGCAGTTACAGCGCAGAATTATGAAAGCCTAGTCAAGTTCTATTGCATTGGGCTTGGAATCGAACCCGCCGCTATCTGGAACAACGATGGTGGCAAGGCACTGATGCTCAACATGGGCAATGCCGTCGCTAAACCTCAACCTGGAATCGGTCGCTTGTAATGGGTGTGTGAACGAAAATATTCGTGCCGGAGAGCAATGTATCGAATGTTGATTGGAATGACAGCTGTCTTGGAAATTACATCCAAACCTCCCGATAATCCATTACATATTGTCTGAATGTGATTGGGCTATTCCCGGTTAATCGCTCAACCTCATCGGTTATCGGTTCTTCCATCCCGAGGCGGATGGAGGTGTACAGCCCGGTCATCACCAGGTCAAACATGAAAGGCGTACCTCTACGCATCACCTCGATCAAGAAATAAAGCGGGTTCGGGTTGCGGTAGGTGATTCTCGTCCCAGCATTTCGCTCATGATCCTGGCGGCTTCCCAATAATCCAGCCGTTCGCTGCCGGTCAGGTCGTAGTTCCTACCGACATGTCCATCCTCCAGTAGTGTCACAGCCGCAACCGCCCCGATGTCACGTGCATCGATGAAGGCGGTTTTTGCCTTTCCCACTGGCACAAAAATCTCATTTCTGTGCCTCCCCCGAGAAGTTCACCGTGAAGGATGCCAAACTGACGGTATTCAAGGGCGACTCGATGGACGCCGATGCTGTCGAGAAGGCGATTGCAAGGCAGGATGCAGTCATCAGTACCTTGGGGCCGACCCGACCGCCAGTCCCCCACATGATGGAAATTTCAGGAAAAAATATTGTGGTAGGGATGAAAAAAACATGGAGTACGCCGACTGGTTTCGACAACGGGCGCAGGGGTGCGCCAGCCCGAAGATCAACCCAAATTTATTGATCACTTCATTGGATTCCTGCTCAATCTATTGGCAAAAGATGTGGTGCTGGATTCGGCTGCAAATGTGAAGGCGATCCAGGCATCCGATTTGGAATGGATCGTAGTTAGGTATCCACGCCTGATGGATAGCGAACATAAAGGCAGATATCAGGTCTGGTATGTAAGCAAGAGTTCGGGTACGCAACTTTCCCGCGCCGACGGCGCAGACTTTATTTTGAAAGAACTGACCGAAATGAAGTGGTTGAAGAAATTACCAGTGGCGAGTTATTGACCTGAATAGGTCGGATTTGACCTTCCTTGACAAAAAAAGAACAGCACCCCATATCTGGGCGCTGTTCTTTTTTCCTAATTGACACAGAACTGGGTCAATTAGGAAAACCAGCTTGGCTGTCACCACATACAGAGTTCCATATGGCAACATAAGTCAGTGTCCAACGAGAGAATTATTGGATACTAACTTTTACCTTATCCAAATTAAGATGGAAACGCCAAGCAATCCCAGCCATCCAGGGTGTTTCCCATTCGTACCCACCAACACTAACAACGAAGATATAAACGTCGAAAGCAATATTGTGTTAAAGATAAATTCCCGGGTTGCAACATCAGATGAAGAAAACGAAAGACGCCATAGGATTATACAAATTCCCCACGCTAAAACGGTTGAGATATGCCAACTCGCCCATAGAATTCGCAACTGATGTTCTGAGATATTGGCACCTCCCTCGGTTGGCACAAACCGACCCTGAGACCGCATCCTACTAAAGATACGAATTTCGCCAATGGTTGAATGAGCGAGGCCCACTATAAATAGCAGGCAGATCGCCGTGATCAAATATGCATTCATGAACAGACTCTCCTGATTTCTGGATAATAAATATTTCGCCACTAACAGCGAACCTGGCGCCAACTTCTCCAATGGAAAATAATAAACTTACAATCTAACATTAAGAAAAAGGCGTGGTCCAATCTACCAGGCGCGACGTTGGACAGGTTTTATCTTAAAAGCACTATAAAGACCAAAGGCAAATCTATGACCACATGGACAATCATCATGAATGATAAATTCCGCTGCCAAAAGTATAAACCAGTAAGGATAATTCCCAACGGGATGACTACGCCAACCACATGAGCAATATTCCATCCTGCTGAGTGAATAGCCACAAAAAATATTAAACTAATCAACCCGCTTACCCACTTATTGCTTGTAATTTCATATAGTCTTTCCAGAGCATAACCACGAAACAAAATCTCCTCGGTTATGCCTGCCGTGAGAACGCTCAAAAGCAATATCCACCAAGAGAAATTTGAGGTAACCTGTGTTATTGACCCTGTATCGGATGGCGGAAAAACCTTGCTAACGGCCAAGGTGAATATAGGAACGAGTAAGGATAATAGAATGCCTAATCCCATAGCCGTAAAAATCGATTTCAAAGATAGGGGTTTCCAGCCAATCGTTGTTAACGATAATTTCTCAATACTTTGTGTAAAAAACAACATTCCAAGTGCCAGTACCCAAAGTACGGCGAAGTCAATCAAGGCGGAAGTAGGTCCATTTACATGAGGCTTGAGAAAAATCGGACTGACAAACAAAATATAAATCAAGGGGACGGCGAGAGATAAACTTAATCCGAAAATCTTTTTTTGCAAATTTATGAACCATCCTTTGTGGGAATACCAATGGTTTGTACTAGTTTCGTGCAACTTCACGGGATATCTGCGTTGAGGCAGGTACGGCGAAACCGTCCAACCGGAAGAGGCTAAGGCGAAAGAAACTGCTTGGGATGTGCTCACGTCCTTTGGGCAATCCCCCGTATCAAATGCACGCCTTGTTCGGCGCGATTTTTACCGAGCCGTGAAAATAGAACATCGGCTTTCCATCGGGCGAGCCCTACTCATCATAACCGAGTCTACACCCATCGGGCAATTGAAATTGCTGATTGAGTTTTGGCATTTTTATATCTTTGAATATGGAGGCACATATCCAAAAAAAAGATGCAAACTTTTTATTCGATTTTCTCTGCAAACGCGAGCATATGACCGTCAGAATCAAGGCAATACGCGACGCGATCGCCCCAGTCGCGATCCGTGAGCGGACTCAATCCGGTTGCACCCGCTTCAAGCGCACGGCGGAAATAGGTTGAGGGATTTTCGACAAACAAGTAAATCTCAGAGCGTGGTATCCCGTTCGCGCGGGCAGGGTCAGGGAGGCGGCTTCCGAGAAGTCGTTTGATTCCCGCTTCTGGCATTAATCCCAAAACACTGTTTTCAGACAGAGCGAACTCCGTCATGCCAGGTACGTTGAGGGACGGTTGACGACCCAGCACGCGCATATAAAACTCCGTGCTGTGGGCTTGGTCTTTGACGTAGAGGATGAAATGGATTTTGGTCATTGGTTATTATGCTGAAGTACTGCGCACTTGCACTCTTGAAGAACATCTGAATGATGCGGCGTGCAAGCGCCAGGGAAGGTACTGTTTCATAGGGTCGATTTTTATGCTGTAAGATCTACCTCGCAATAATGGAGTGTTGTGATTTTTACTACGGTTTGATGGGCGGATCAATCCATCCAGGGCCACGCAATTTTCTGCCAATTTCCTTCGCTTGCCGCCGGGCAACCTCCAAAGGTGAACCAAATTTCGCCAGCACTCGGGCATGCGATGTTCGAGTAAACGGTAACGACATGCTCGTCGCGCCTTTCGATTTCATCATGCGCGAGAACCTGAATGAGATCGGCGGGCAGGTCCGGGAGCGTCTGCGCGGAGGATAATGTTTGTATCAGGTCTGCCATTCTGTCGAAGCGGCTCAAGGTGCCTAATGGCTCTTTGTCGGCGTCGCTCAGGGTAATATCTTCGCAGGCGCAAAAATGATTCGTTCCAACAATCCAGCCGTCGATTGGCTCTCTTCGATAATATTGCGAACATAGACATTCGAAAAGCACGAATTCGTTATTTTTTCCGTCCACTACAAATAACAACATGCCGCCATCCCTGTCTGTCTTATTGAGAAATGCTTCGACATCGTTGATTGTACGGCAAAGTTCCAATGCTTCGGTCAGAAACACGTAGGGAGGTACATGTGGTTTGTTTAGCATAGGCGTATCCCAAACGGGCAGGAAGTTATAGTGTAACCACAACTTTTCCTGATTGATGCCTGTCGGTGTGAAAATCCCACCCTCCATTGGGAAGTTAATCGTTGGAATCCGACCCTCAACTTCACGGATCGTCATGTAGCCCCAAAGTTCTGGCGCAAAGAAATCGTTGTTTCGCGCAACCCACGCTTGATTCTCGAACAAGCAAACCGCCCCACTACACTGTTTAGCGTCGCATTCTTCGATGTACGCCCATTCTGCGAGACGCTGCAAGGAAATGCCCGCACCTTCCGCCATCCCTTCGAATTCATCCTGAAAACGCGCTGGCAGTCTCCGCAGCCAAGGTAACGCGCCCGCGTGTAATTTCTCCAGGTCTTTGGATTCTTTGACCCTGGCAATATAGCGGCTGATTGTTTGTTCGAGCGAGGCAGCGAACGTTTGCCCTGCGGTAAACCCAATTTGGCGGGGACTACCTTTGAAATGATATGTCCGATCAAGATAACTGTTCATCGAGTAGTTTTTCCTACACGCTTACAGCAATGGCAAATCGGTAGATTGATCATGGTCCCTATGGGATGCATAATGAACCTTCCATATACAACATTGAGGGTACTTTACATTTTAACGGTTTATTACGACTTGAGAAATCCCACAATCTGCTTGTGAATCTCCACCGATCGTAGCGCGCCGCTGTGACCGAGACCGTTCGTTTCGCCGACGTAGTTGGGCGGCACATTCATCACCAGCGCGCACGTCGCGGAAAGATAACCAAGACTGACCACCAATCCCAGCATGACCAGAAAACTGTAGCGGCGCTATTTTTTAGAGAGGGATTGGATGGTGAGGCGCATGTGTGGTTTCCTTTTTTTATGAGTTTCATCAAGAAGGCGGATGATTGCATTAAATCATGTCCGTGTCCGTGTGGGGTCAGGTTTTCTACTTTTGATCGTGCCGCGCTCAAGACGAGAATGTTGCGGCTTGATTGCCCAGCCAATCCATCATCACGTCGAAATACCCATCGGCAAATTCCCCACCGACGCGGATAGTGTGACTGGCATTGGGAAACACATGGATCGTAAACGCTTTATTGCCCGCTTCGCGCAGGTATTGTTCATAGAGCATCACGCTCTTCTTCACAGGAATGGAGGTGTCGCTCTCGCCGAAGATCGCCAGCACGGGGCAGCGGACTTTGGTCAAGAAGTCGGCGGGGTTAACATTCATCACCGCCTGCATTTGCGCCTTGACCATCTCCCACGCCTGCGGCGGAAAACTTTCGAGCATGGGCAGGACTTCATCCAGGTGCAGAAACTTCGTCCAGCGTTCCTCTTCGATGCCATGCAAAACTTCGACGACCTTTCCATGCTCGGCAGCAGGTTCGATGGGGTTGTAAGTCAGTTCCGTCAACTCGCTCCAGAGTCCGCCACCCAAGCGACGGGATTCGGACAGATTGACTTCCCGAAACATCGGCGCGGGTAGGACGATATCCACCATCAGCCGCCTCACCAGGACTGCTTTGGCGATCTCGTCTTCATCGAATCCTTCTGCGCGACTCTCCGCTTCAACGCGAAAAACTTCCTGTTCCGCGGGCGTGACACCTGGTCCCGAAACGGGGATAATGAACGCCACGCCTTTATAGGACGCCGCCACCATATGACAAATCCATCCGCCCTGGCTGACGCCCCATAACCCGACGGCATTGGGCTTGATGTCGGGACGCGCCTGCAAATACCCGATCACGGCAATCGCTTCTTCGGTTCGATATTCCAGCGTCTCGAAACCTTGACCCTGTCCTGATCCGCCGCCCCAGCCTGGTCCGTCGTAATGCAGGACGGCAAAGCCAGCGCGAACCAACTGCTGCGCGTGTTCGACGTAATACGGGTCATCCTTACCCGACCTGTCCGCGCCGTGGAGCAGAACCAGCGCGGGGCAGGGAGTGTCCGTCGCTGGGCGGGTCAGAATGCCGTTGAGTTCCTTGTCGTTCACGGTGAACTTTACTTCTTCGATGGTGAATGAATCTTTCATTTTACAAATCTCCTCTTTTATTCCATCCCCGCCCGCACCGCGGGACTGAACGCGGCGGACAGTGTGAACGCCGTCATCAACAAGCCCGCGCAGACGAGCAGGACGGTCAGGTTGAGTCCGATCAACGCGCCCGCCAGCGCGGTCGAGATGGGATTAAGTCCGATCGCCGCGAACATCACCAGGCTCATGACTCGTCCCGTCATTTCGGGCGCGACCTTTTGTTGCAGCCAGGTGATCAGGTTGATGTTGGCGTATCCGTTGGCGATGCCCATCACCAACGCGGACACGGCGGCAACATACATCGTCGAGGACAAGCCGATCACTGCCAGTCCGACTCCCATCAGGCTGATGACGCTCAGCGACACCGTGCCGAGCCATTTCTTCGAGAGTTTCGGCAGGACGCCCGCCAGCAAAGTTCCCGTCAACGCGCCGCCACCGAACAGAGACATGATCAAGCCGAACGCCGCCGCGCCTTCGGGGAAGCGCGTCCGCGAGATGACAGGGATGCCGACCGCGAAGGGTCCGTTGATCAGGATGTTGAGTCCCATCGTGATCGGGAAGACGATCCGCAATGTCGGGTCATGCCAGACGTAGGAGAGTCCCGCGCGGATCGAGCCGAGGACTCCGCCTGGGGCTTTCGCCGCACCCGTGTCCCCGTTGTGGATCCGCATCAGACTCAACGCCGCGATGGACGCGACGAACGAGAGCGAATCCAGCGCGAACGACAGCGCGATGCCCGTCGTGGAGTGAGCGCCGCGGTCGAGCTGGGAGATCGCCGCGCCCGCCGCCAGCGGTCCGACAAAGAGGCTCAACTGCGCCGTGCCGTGAATCAACGCGTTGCCCGCCTGCAATTGATTCTTGTCCAGCAGTTTCGGCACGATGGAGGTTTGCGCGGGGAAGAAGAACGCGTCCACGAAGCCGAAGAGCAGGGCGGAGACATAGAGCATCCACAACTGGATCAGGTTCGCCATCACAAGCGCGGCGAGCAGACCTGTGAGAATCATCCGCGCCAGGTTGGAATTGATCATCAACTTGCGCGGGGTGAAGCGATCCGTCAACGCGCCGCCGACGAGCATGAACAGGGCGCGCGGAATTCCCGCCATCGCCAGCACCGTCCCCACTGCCAGAGGATTCCCCGTCAGCGAAAGGACAAGCCACGGGAGCGCAATCAAATAAAACTGGTCGCCGAGCAGCGAGATGCCTTCGCCGATCCACAGCAGGCGGAAGTTGTGATTCCGCAGGACGTGGGCGGGTTTTTGTTCGAGTGAAAGTATGTCGGTCATTTTTTCCTTTGCTATAAGCGTAGGGCGAGTTCTCTTACGCGCCTGTCGGCGTTAGAGAACGCCGATTACGCGCGGTTACATTACACCAACCTCACAGACAACAGCACGATTCCCAACCCGTGCAGGCGGCGGATCAGACCGACCAAGCCAGCCTGATCCATGACGACGCTGGAGAACGTGGTCGCCTGTAAGTCGTCGTCCAGCGATTCGACCCTGACCTGCGCGTCGCTGAACGACTCCCGCCAGGAGTCGTCGGGTTGACCGTGGATGCGAATCTCGTAGGTGTTTTGTGAGTTAAGACTGATGGGTTGTTGCATCATCGTTCCTTGTGTTACATCAACCCGAGGATGACAGCCAGGGTGATTACCAAACCAGGGATTCCTTCCACGCCATGCACGATGATCGCCATCCAGTTGCTGCGGAAACGTCGCGCGGGCCAACTGTACGCCAAGTTCGTCACGATCACGCTGGGGAGCGCCCAGGGTTTGTGCAGGTGATAGAAGCCGAAGATAACGGCGTTTGCCACCCAGTCATATTTCCCAAAGACTCCCTGCATCTTGGGCAGGAGAACGCCGTGCCAGAGAAATGCCTCACCTAGAAAGTAGTTGAAGAGATGGCTGACCAGCACGACTCCAAACAACCACCATTGACCCTGAAAATCAGGCGTTATCAACTGACTCATTTCAAAAGGCGGCTTCAGTGTGGGGAACAACCAACCCATGGGCGCATCCAGATACCCTGCAAGCACCATCCCTGCCAGGGCGTTGAATAATAGGGGAGGGATCAGCCACCAGTACAATTTCGGATTTGGCTGGTCGGTCTTCGGGTCGCGCGGGGTTTGAAGCCACGTCCGCTGGCGGATGGCGCTCCAGCGCAACGTGCCGAGTTCGCGGTATGTGATCGCAAGCGCGACAACGAACTGCCACATCATGCCCACGATGAGTAACAACCAATACGTGACGCCAGGATGCAATGGAACATAGGGAATGACGATGGGAGGAGCCACCCAAGCCAGCAATACCATCGGCAGGGTAACGATCGCCCAGATTCCCAAAATCTGCGGGAGAGTGTATTGATCGGTTGCAGTCGCAGATACTCTTTGCGCGTTGTTTGTTGAAGTGATTTCTTGCGTGGTCATTTGAATTCTCCTTGTTGTTTTCAGTACCGCAATATTCATGTCGCCTTGCGGGTGCGAGATGAATCTTGCGATATTTTTTTTATCAATACCGCCAGCCCAGCCAATTCCAATATTGCAGGAACCAGACAAAGCCGACCGCGGCGACCGTCACGAGGGTGTAATAGACTCGGTAGGCGACGCCCCAGTATTTGTTCTTCCATACCAGCACGGTGTAGACCAGCGCGGCGGGAGTCAGCAGGGCGGATAGGACGCCGAGTCCCATCACGATCTCGACGGTTAATGAGATGCCGTGCAACTCCGACGGGCGCATGGGGCGGAACCAAATCGCAATGCCGACCAAAAACAGCGCATTCAGCAGGCTGATGCCAAAGAGGATCGAGTCAGCCACGCGGGTGGGGCGGGAAGCGGCGCGATTCCGAAACGCGCGGATCAGTCCCACAGGCAACATGGACAGCAGGAGCAAGAGGCAAATCTGAAGCGCGACCATGTTGAACGCGGACGTTTCGTACCAGTCCATCTTCACAAAATCATTTTCAGACTGGATGTTCGTAAACAGGTGGGTGATGTTTCCCGCGTCGTCTTCGCGGAAGACGAGCGAGAACGAGCCGTCCACCTGGCGGAAGTAGAGCGGCTCCACTTCCACAAAGCGCAACAGAAGACCTTCCATCGGGACGAGCAAGGTGCCATCGCCGGGCGCTGTGACCTCAAGCGCGAAGCCGCCCAAAAGCCCGACGACTTTTTCGGGAGTGGTGGCGTGGTTGTTGGCAGAGCGATAAAAACCAACATAACGTTCGGCGCGTTCGGCGAAGTCCGCTGGCGGTTGAAGCGTCTCGACCACGGGGGCGGGATAGTAATGGTCGAAGAACTCCCGCTGGAATCCCATGTGCTTGGTGGCTAACCCGCCATCCTTGGCTTCCAAACTGTTGTAAACCACATAGACGCCCAAATGCTCATCGGGCAAGAGCATCAACTCACTCTCCATCACGGGCGCATATCCTTCATGCCCAACAACCCACTGACCGTTGTCGCTGAAATCGAACAAGCCGTACGCCGTGCCGCGCAGGCGCGGGTCGGGGGTATAGAGCGTGGTCAGCATTTGCCGCGCGGTGTCTTCTTCCAAAATGCGAATCTCGCTGGAGGCGTCGCCGTAGAATCCGCCTTCGAGCCGCGCGATCATGAACCGCGCCATGTCGGTAACGCTGGTCAGGTGAAAGCCCGACGGCAATCCCGCAGGTTGAACCAGATAATCGGGAAACGGTTGGAACGCGCCATCAACAAACGTATAACTCTTCGATACAAACGGGAGCAGTTCCGCGGGCATTTGCGGCTGGACAGTCGAATGCGTCATGCCCAACGGGTCGAAGATATGTTTCTGCACATACTCTTCATACGGCTCGCCCGAAACCCGCGCCACGATGTATCCGCCCAGCATGGCGTTGTAGTTCGAGTAGCCCGCCGCTTCCCCAGGCGGACGCACGCGCCCAGGAAAATTATCCACCAGCCATTCGCGCTCCGAAACGAGTTCGCTTGAGTCCGTCACCACACTATTGAGCCAGCGGTCTTCGATCCCCGACGTGTGCGTCATCAAATGCCTCAGCATGATCGGCTGTGGATAGGTATCGGGAATTTGAAAATCGAGATAGGTGTTGATGTCCGCGTCCAAATCCAACTTGCCCTGCTCGACGAGTTGCATCACCGCCGTCCAGGTGAGAACCTTGCCTACCGAGCCAGTGCGGAAGATCGTCGTCGCCGCATCAACGGGAATGTTGTTTTCGACATCGGCATACCCATAGCCTTTGGCGAAGAACAACTGTCCATCCTTGACGACTGCGACAGCCGCGCCCGCAATGTGATACTCTTCCATGTGACGGGTGAACATCTCGTCCATGAACACTTCCATCTCCCCCGCGTCGGTCGGACCCTCAGCCTGATTCAGCGAAACGGACATTTCCTCCCCCGCAGCGACAGGCGCGGCAACGGACAGCAGGACAGCCGTCAACAGGGTTACGATGGTCAAAAGGTATTTGGTTTTCATGGTTGCATTCTCCTTTCAACAGATTAATCCACAACGACCTCATACACCGCCGCTGTAGACTCAGACGCCAGCAGGAACTCGCGTTCCGCGCGGCTGGTTTCGAGATCGAGTTGCGGATCGGCGAAGGCATCGAGCACGGCGCGCGATTCCCAAAACGAGATTAGCAGGACGGTCGTGAACTCGCCCTTCGCGTCGAACAGGATGTGGAAGCCGCGCCCGCCGTCCACAAACTGATAGGCGGGAATGATCCGCTCGCGCAGGAAATTCAGGTAGTCTTCAGAGGCGTTTGCGCGGACGATCCCGCGCCAGAGTCGGGCGATCATGGGTTTGTCCAAGTGACAGTCATCAGCGAGGTGACTGTCACTTGCTCCTTTTCTACAAATACCTTGCGACCGCCATTGCCAGCATGGCGACCACGAGCAGGATGAAATCGAACTGGTACGCCTTCATCAACGACGACTGCAAGCGGTTCATCTCCTGGACTTTGGCTGGATTCGGCGCGCTCTGCGCGGACTCCATCTCCGCCCCGAGTTTTCCGATCTTCTCCTGCGTCTTGCCGAAATAGCCCGCGCCCAGCGCGTACGAACCGAGCGCCGCGACCGCGCCGATGGTGAAGGCAAAGCCCGCGCCCGTGTTCCAGATGAAACTGATTCCGCCCGCGAAGAAACGCGCGTAGAGCAAGGCTCCTGAAAGCACGGTGACGGTGGTGACCATGCCCATCATCGCGCCGAACTTGGGTCCCAGCGTTTGCAGGAATTTCTGTCCCGCAGATTGCGCCGTCCGCGCGGCGGGGATGAGCAAAAGCAGGTACAGCGTCGCACTCCCCACCCACATGATTCCCCCGCCGATATGCAGGATGCGCAGGATGAGGATGACAGAGAGGTTGGATAGAATAGCCATGAGTTTTCTCCTTTGGTAATTGGTTTCGATGTTCGCATTATGGCATTTCCAGTCAACCCTTTGGTCGGGATTACCCCCACAAAAAACCGTACAAAATCTGCCGTACTACGCCTCCCGTATGTGCCACCACTCGCGGAAGGATTGGCATAAGCCTTCATCATCGAACTCGACGACGAAGAGACAATCGAGCGCGAGACGTTTGCCCGATTCGGTGACAGTGAATTTGGATTGCCAATGCGCAATGCCGCGATTTTCTTGCACGGAGAGAATCTCGAAGGTAGACTCTTTGTCCTTCAGGTTCCGCGCGCCTTTGTCCCAATATTCGTAAATGGCAGTGCGACCTGTGATGGGTTCGTCGAAGGGATTCTCGTGGTAGCGGGCGTTTTCCGCGAAGAGGTTCGCGGAGGCTTGCGGATCGTTCTCCGCGCTGGCGCGACCGTAGGCGGTCATCCATGTTGTGAAGTGTTCGAGAGTCAACATGGTCATTGCTCCCCCAACAACCACGTGTTGAAAAACTGGATGACAGTTTCTTCGTATTCCTGCGGATGAGTCCGCAACCCGCTGATGTGCGGCGTGTTGGGCAGGAGCAGTTTTTGTTTCGGTACGCGCGCGGCGGCGAAGTATTGTTCGATGGATCGTTTCTCCAGCGTCGAGCCGCCGCTCATCCCGCCGATCAACAGCAGGGGACGCGGGGAGATTTGCGCGACCGCGTCGGTGATGGACAGAGGATTGGATACGCCGTCAATGCGGTGCAGGTAGAAGAAAAACATGTGGTCGAAGGGGACGTACAGCGAATCGTAGAAGGTTTCGGGTTGCACCCAATCCTTGAAGACAGTCGCGCCTGGGGCGTCTGCCGCGACTGCCGCGAGACGAGTGTCGCGCGCGCCGCTGAGGACCGAGGCGCTCGCCCCAAGAGAAAGCCCCATCACGCCGATCCGCTCTGGGTCAAGATCGGGACGCGCTTGCAGGTAGTCCACCGCCGCGCTCACATCGAGATATTCGTCGCCGCCGAAGGTCAGCAGTTCACCGCCGCTTTCGCCGTGGACGCGCAGGTCAATCATCATCACGCCGTAGCCGTGTTTGGCGAACATCACGGCAAGATCCAGCGTGCCGAGACGGTTGGACGCCATCGAGTGAATCAAAATCACCGCGGCGCGATTTTGGGAGGGGATGTACCAGCCGCGAATCGTCACGCCGTCTTGCGTGGTGACTTCGACATCTTCGTAAGTGAGACCTACATCGGCTGGAGTATTGCAGCACAACAGCATACGCTGCGGCTCGGTGAATCCCTTTGCCATGAAGTACGACACGCCGAAATACACGTAGGGGAAGGAGCCGACGACAACCATGACCAGCCAGAAGCCGATCAGGTTGAACCAGTAGCGATGCGAGAAGCGAGGAGCGTTCATAGATTTCCAAACATGAATTTTGTCCGCCACGCGATGATCAGCGCGGCGAGCGCGGGCGTGAGCATGTATCCCTGCGCCAGGTACATCCCCTGCTCGCCCATCATCTTTGCGCCGACGATGAATCCCACGCAAAGTAAGACGAGAATAGTGAAGTACGCAATCAGGGGTTTATGGGTCATGGGTGGTTACTCCTGTGTTTGTCTCTCTTCCGTCCGCGAGAGATTCTCCGCGCCCGCTGTGACGGTTACGACAATGGCGGCGATAACGTACAACATGATCTCCACGTTCTGCGTGATTCCGCCAGGGACGGCGAACTGGACAGGCAGGAACATTCCTGTGGTATTTCCTGCAGCGTGAAAGAGAACTACCAGCAGGAGACTGCCGCGCGTGTTGTTGTAGAGCCAGGTATACAAAATCGCCAAAGCCAGATGAGCGACGGTGAACCAAATGAGAGAAAGTTCGTCGTTAAAACCTGTCCCAAAAAATTTTGGCAGGTGCCAGACTGCCCAAATCACGCCGACGATTAAACTCGCGACCAGCGCATTGTATTTCGCCTGCAATCTTGGCAGGACGTATCCGCGCCAGCCCATCTCTTCACCGTTGGTGAGTATTTCAAAGATGATCCACGGGACGACGAGCATGAGTAACGGCGCGTCGAGCGGGACAACGTCGCGAATCATCGGGTGGCTGTAATCCGCAGGAACGCCAGTCAGCCAGGCGGTCAGTGGAATGGCGGCGAAGCGCAGGGCGGGCAAAAGCAGAATTGCGACGAGCCACCACTTCCAACCCACGCGCCAGATAAAGAAGCGTTTGAACAACTTCGTCATTTTGTCCCTGCCGAGAGTCAACCACGTCATCAACAGCGAGACAAAGATGAATCCCCAACCCAACGTGAGGATAACAAAGAATGGAACCTTGAACGGCAGGACGCCCGAGTTCGAGAGGTCGAGCATCCAGGTGTAGAGGAACATCAGGACGAGACCGACGACGAGCGAGTGTTGTTTGAGGAAGGTTTTCATGGCAACTCCTTGCCCAGTACCGCGACACATCGTCCCCGAAGGGGGTTCATGTCGCTTTGGGACGAGATAAATCTCGCGATACTGACAAACTTGAACATGATACGGGGCTATCCAAAATCAGGCTTCTAAAATCCTGCTGTTTGTAACTTCCACCAACGCCAGCGCTGCGGAAATTTTTTCGGCGGGGATGCGGTAACGCTCCGCCAGAGTCTCCGCCAGCGTTTCGGGTTCCAAGGGAATCTCATGCTTGCCGTCGTGGTCGAAGGATTCCAGCATGAAAGGTCTGGTATCGCTGTTGAACAGCCATGCCGTCTCGCCGAACATTCTGTTGATCACAACGCGGTTAAGAAAATAACCCGTCGGAAGATAATCCGCTTCGATTGCCGCTTCAAAGTCCGCTGTGCTGACGAGGACATCGTTGAACGTGAAAATGTACGGGCGTGCGTGTGGCGCGCGCGTGATTTCATAACGGTTTTCGCCTTTGGGCTGGATGGTGAAATTCAACCAAGGGGTGTAGAAGCGAATTGTCGAATCGGGAGAGTAGACAAAGGCGCGCGGCAACGGCACGGAGACATCCACGAGATAATTGTGATCGCCAAAATGAATCACCATCGCGGCGTGACATTTCTGCGCCTCCTCCATGTCGTTCAAAGTCAGATAGCCTTCAAAGCCCAGTGCGGACAACAGTGCGAAGAAGGCGTAATTGATCTCAAAGCACGTTCCGCCGCCGCCGAAGTTTATCGCATCACTCCACACTTCGTTCGGGAAGCGGGGACAGTCTGCCGTCGCTAGCGTGGCATTGCGCTTGACAATACGAGTCACGCTCTCCCACGGAACCTTTTGAATGAAGGCGCCGATCAGCGCGTTCAGGTATTCGTACGTGGGCGTTTTTTTGCGTAATTGCAGAAATTTCAGGGCATCGTCAACGTACGCGGAGTCGAGTTTTAAATGGGTCATGGTGATCCTTTCACGGTGCGCCAGTACCACACACTTGTCCTCCCGAAGGACATCGGGACGATGTGGCGTGCAAGTGCCAGGGAACTTCAGTTTGCGTTTGCACCAGCGTAGGCAGACTGAAGTTTGCCGTAAATTACTTCACAGCCACACCCAGTCTCCGCGCCAACTTCGCGACCCCAGCGCATGATGGTCTCGAAGTTGGCGCGGACGATTTGCCGGGCAAAGGGAATCGGCAGGTTCATCCACCAGCGACCCGTCCGAACGTCCACGTCGAAGCGGATCTCCGTTCCACCGTTGATTGGGTTGAACGTCCACTTGCAAATTCCTTCCAGGTCGCCGCCGGCGCGTCCTTCGAGCACGCGCTTGCTCTCGATCCGAATCATCTCAAGGTCGAAGACGAGCGTGTACGGAATCCAACTCCGCCAGCCATGGCGCAGGACGGTTCCGACGCCGCTGTCGTCGCCTCTTCGCACCACTTCGACCTCCCGAATGCCGCGCCACCAGGTTGACCAAGCCGAGTAGTCTGCCAATGTCTCCCAGACTTTTTCGACGGGGGCGGACGTCTGCCACACGGTTTGGAACTGGTAACGGTTTGCGGATTCTTTTGCGCCGTTCAATGCGGTTTGAGTGAGGATCTTATTCATGGGTTTCTCCTTCTATAACTTTTCGATGCTCGCATTATCGGGCGTCGGCGTCAATTCGCGGTGGGGCTTGACCGTACAAAAATCCGTACAAAAAAAATAGACGTAGACGACGTTTTCCAACGCCATCTACGTCAGGGAAATCGCTTGTTATCTGGAGATTCCCTTTTGCGTACCCAAAACTGGGGTTATTTACCTATCGATCATGCGCGGCGTGTTTCGCTTTGTGCGCCGCGTCCTCCATCGCTTCGAACATCTCCTGCGCGGATTCGGGCGTCAACCGCCGATCGAGAATGGGCAGGTAGACTTCCTCCTCCTTCGCAAAGTGAAGTTTGACCAGCGCATACACGCCATACAACACACGCCGCAGGGATTTGACCTGCTCCGCGGTCAGCGTCGCGCCGCCGATGTCCTTCTTCAGCGTAGCCAGTTCTTCGATGTAGCGACCGACTTCGACGTGGTCGCGGCTCATGGTCTTGGTGGCGTCGGGGCTGCCGAGTACTTTCTGCACCACGGGATAGAGCGCGGCTTCTTCTGCTTCGGCATGGGGCTTGAGGTGATGGGCAAGAAAGTCGTAGACTTCCTCCACGCCGCGCAGAATTTCGGCAACAGGCGCATCGCCGATCAGATCCGCCGCCTGGCGGATCTGATCAACAAACGGAAACAATTCTTTGTGCTCATCGCGCAAGGGTTGGGTCAGGGTGGTCATGGTTAATCTCCTTTATTATTTGGATTATGCCCCTACTGTACTCCTCCCCCTGAAAAATTTACATGACGCGCATCAATTAACTGCACCCTTTTCCGCCAACTTCTTCAAACGCTTCGCGTCCGTGATCTTCACCCGCTTGCGCCCCGACTTGATCAGTTTGTCTTCGGCGAAGCGGCTCATCACGCGGCTGACCGTCTCGGTGGTCGCGCCCGTCATCGCCGCCAAGTCCTGCCGCGAAAAGAGAAGTTGTATCAAAACGTGTTCCCCGCGCGTCTCGCCCAACTTTCCCGCCAACCGCAGCAGCGCCGCGGCGATGCGCTGTTCAGTGGTGTAGGCGCTTAATTGCTTGACCACTTCCTGCGATTCCGCCAGACGCTGGCTGACCACTTCCAGCGCGCGCCGCGCAACTTCGGGATGTTCGGAAAGAATCGTTTCAAAGTCGGCGGATGAGATTTGCAGAATACAGCAATCGGTTTGCGCGATGGCGGTTTCCGCGTATGTGCGCCCGCCAAATATTGTCAGCGCGCCGAAGTATTCGCCGCCGCGCAGAATATCCAGCAGTACTTCGCGTCCCGAAGCGGCAGCGCGAACCAGTTTGACTTTTCCCATCGCCACAAGGTACAAACGCTCCGCGTCGTCCCCTTCATGATAAATCCGCTCGTCGGCGTGCACATCGCGGTCGTGAAATAGCGCGTTGATTTTGGAGATCGCTTCGGCGGGCAAATGTTTGAAGAACGGCAAACGCCCGACGATCTTCAAACGATAGTCCAGCGAACATACTGCGGGGTCAACCCAATCAAGGCGCACAGGCGATTTGGGGCGAGTCATGATTCATCCTTTCGGCATCATTATACATCTCTGATCATGTGGTCAAGCGGACGTTCTCCAACGCCCGCTACATGTTGACATGTCATTATCGAACCCGACACTCTCTAGCGTCGGGTTCGATAATGACATAAAATATCCTTATGTCCACCGACCTGCCCTTCGGTCTCTGGCTGAAGAAACGCCGCAAAGCGCTCGACCTCACGCGGGGGGCGTTGGCGGAGCGCGTCGGGTGTTCGCTTGCCACCATCGAAAAAATCGAATCGGAGGAGCGCCGCCCTTCGACGCAGATTGCAGAACTGCTCGCGGACGCGCTGGAGATTCCGACGAACGAGCGCGAACTTTTTCTGATGGTCGCGCGCCGCCTCAAATCGGACGTTGGGCTGGCTTCTGTTTCCCCGATCCTTTCCCCACCCCCGAAGACCAACGTCCCCCTCCCGCCCACACCACTGATCGGACGCGAAGACGAGTTGAGCGGAATCAGCCACCTGCTCGCGGACGCCGATTGCCGCCTCATCAGTCTCATCGGTCCAGGCGGAATCGGCAAGACGCGGCTCGGAATCGAATTTGCGAATCGCCAGCGCGGACTCTTCCCCGATGGCGTGCATTACGTCCCGTTGGCGTCGGTCAATTCCGCAGGATCAATTGTTCCTGCGATAGCCGAGGCGTTCGCGTTTTCGTTCTCAGGTCCCGTTGACCCGAAGGAACAGTTGTTCGACCACCTCACGCGCGCGATTCAAAAATCCGCGTTGCTCGTGTTGGACAATCTCGAACACCTGCTGGCGCAATCGTCCGTGACGGCGGAATTGGTCGCCGAGATTTTGCAACGTCTTCCCACCGTGCGGATTCTCTGCACGTCGCGTGAGCGCTTGAATTTGCAGGGCGAGTGGACGTTTGACCTGCGCGGTTTGATCATCCCGCCGCCCGACGCGGGAGCGGACGTGGAGCGGTTCAGCGCGGCGGCGATGTTCGTGCAGGCGGCGCGGCGCGCGGATTCCCGTTTCAAACTCACCGACGCAGACAAGCCCGCGTTGCTCCGCATCTGCCGTATGGTGGAGGGAATTCCGCTGGCGCTCGAACTTGCCGCGGCGTGGGTGGGCGTGCTGTCATGCGCCGAGATCGCGCATGAAATCGAATCGAACATTGACTTCCTGACCACGTCCATGCGCAACGTGCCTGAGCGTCACCGCTCGCTTCGCGCCACCTTCGACCATTCGTGGCGATTGCTCACCGACGAAGAGCGCGACATCCTCAGCCGACTCTCCATCTTCCACAGAGGATTCGACCGCGGCGCGGCGGCGAAGGTTTCGGGGGCGACCCTGCCCGTTTTGTCGTCCCTCGTCTCGAAGTCCCTGATGAGGCGCACGGAGGCGGGACGTTATGACTTGCATGAAGTGATTCGCCAGTACGCTTCAGAACATCTCGAATCCAATCCCGCGCGCTGCGAAGAGACCTGCGCCCGTCACAGCGAATATTATTTGCGGTTGGCATCCGAGTATGAAAAAAAGTTAAAGAGCGAGGCGCAACAGGACGCGGTGCGTGAGATGACCGTCGAGTTGGACAACCTGCGCGCCGCGTGGACGTGGGGCGTCGAACACGAAAAGTTTGAATCCATCGGAAGGGCTGTCCGTGCGTTTGGCTGGTATTACGAAGTCGCAGGCTTGATCCACGAAGGCATCGAGCGGTTGGAGTCGCTCATCCGCGTCTTGCGCGAGAAGCCGCACAAAAAGAAAACCGACAAAATTCTCGGCGCATGCCTTGTACATCAGGGCTTGTTGTGTTTCCGTTCGGGCGACTTTGCCCGCGCCACCGATCTTTATCCCGAAGCCATCGCGCTGCTCCGCGCCGTCAACGACCGCGCCCTGCTCGCCGACGCGTTGATTTTCTACGGCACCATCCATCACCTCAGCGGCGCATATCTCGAATCGAAAAAGTTGATCGAAGAAGGTCTGGTCTACGCGCGCGAAACGAACGACACCTGGTTTGCCGCGTACGGCATGTATAACATCGGTCACGTGGACAGCATCCTGGGCGACTATGAAAAAGGGTACGAGCAAATGCAGGCGGGTCTCAAACTCTGGCGTGAACTCGGCGACCCCCATTCCATTTCGCTGGGTTTGAACTTCTGCGTTCAAACGCAGATCGCGCTGGGACGCGTGGACGAAGCCATCGCCACCATGCAAGAAAGCATCGCGCTTTGCGAGCGCACGCAAAATCGATGGGGCATGGGAACGGCGTATCGTTATCTCGGACTCGCCACACTTGCGGCGGATCATTGCGACGAAGCAAAGCGTCATCTCGAAAAGAGTCTCGAAATCTTCGGCGAATACTTCAAAGGCTGGGACATCGCCCAAACCCTCATCTATCTCGGCGAGACATATCTCCATCTCGGCGACGACGCCCAAGCCAAAACCATCCTGCTCGACTCCCTGCGCCTCGCCCGCGACATCCACTCCGAGCCGCTGATGCTCGAATCTATCGCGGGACTCGCCGCTCTCGAACTACGCCTCAACTCCGACCTCACAGCTGGGTGGCTGACCCTCATCATGAATCACCCCGCGGCGATTCATGACACGAAACAGCGGGCGGAGCAGTTATTCGCAGAACAAAAACAGCGCGTCCCTGTGGATGCGCCGTCTTTGGATGAGGTGGTGATGGAAAATTTGGGATAGTACCGCAACACATCGTCCCCGAGGGGGGTTCATGTCGCTTCTGTTTTGCGCCCGTGCCGGCAATCTGAAGATTGTCGTACAACTATTTTTTCGCGAACGTTAAACACAACGGAAACGACCCCGTCGCGCACGCCGTCTTTGTATTCGACATAAATCAAGTCGGTGAAGAGATATAGCAAACTTCCGCGTTTGGCAATTTCGGCGGGCGTGAGTTCGACGGGTTGATAGGCGCTCAACGCCGTGCTGTATATAGTCTTCAACCTGGTTGAAGTTTTCTCAAGAAAGTCCACTATCGGCGCAGGAGGCAAGCCATGTTCTCGTCTTGCGCAGTTGTTGGTCAATCCAAGCCCGATTGGAAATACCGAACGAAAGTCAGGCATCGAGTTGAATTTTAGGAGTATGCCCCATGTTTGGCTTTATGCGCGGCGGCTTCCATCGCTTCGAACATCTCCTGCGCGGATTCAGGCGTCAGGCGCTGATCGAGAATGGACAGGTAGACTTCTTCTTCCTTCGCGAAGTGAAGTTTGACTAGCGCGTACACGCCATACAACACACGCTGTAAAGCCTTCGTTTGTTTGAATGCCAATTGCGCATCACCCAAATTCTTTTTGAGCGTTTCCAGTTCTTCGATATAACGACCGATTTCGACATGGTCGCGGCTCATCGTTTTGGTCGCGTCAGGACTGCCGAGCACTTTCTGCACCACGGGGTAGAGCGCCGCTTCTTCCGCCTCCGCATGGGGCTTGAGATGGTGGGCAAGAAATTCATAAACTTCAGCTACGCCCTTTCGTGTCTCAGTGATGGACGCGATATCAAGCCTCTCCGCAACCAGGCGTATGTAATCTACATTTGGAAATAATTCCTTGTGCTCATCGCGTAGGGGTTGGGTAATGATGCTCATGGTTACTCTCCTTATAGACATTGAATGTTTACACTCTTACTATATGCCTCTCCTTATATAATCCACATGACGTATATCAATTTACTGCACCCATTTTTGCACGTTCACAGTTTCAATGCTACGTTCTGAAATCAGATACACTATGAGTTGATCCTTTTCAAATGTATTGTTTAACGAATTCTGGATTTCAGGTTTGAATGGATGGAGAGGCATATCAAATCTCAAGTTAAATAATTCTTAGGCGCTTGGTACGCCGTGCAAAAAACCAACGAAAGCCAACTCATCAACGGCGCGGATCGCATGTTGTTCACCAGCATTGAATACGAGCAGTGTGTTCGGTCCACAGGTATGCTCAATGCCATCGCCGCCTGTAAAGACACCCTGTCCTTTTAACACCACCACAAAAAATGGCGAACTGGGCGCATTGTGTTCGCGGATGGATTGACCCGGCTTAAGCGTAAAAAGTATCGCACGTCCCTGCCTGTCAACATGGAATGGTTCAGCATGAGGATCTTTGTCTCCAAATGTTAGGTTTTCCAATAGGTTTGCAACTTTCATTTTAGACTCCTTCCTGCATATATCGGTACCACACTATGGAATGCTTTGTAGATGGTGGTGGAAATAACAACCCAAATATCACAGGGTTGAACTAGAAGGTCTTTCTGGGAAATATTTTCATTGCATCATTCAGTGGGAGTTCCAAGGCTGGTTGCGGGAAACCCAGCCTTGAATGTCTATATCTGGAATCTATGCCTAGTTTGAGACGGGACTGCCAATTTGCACCCGCCAGACCTCAGGACCTTGTTCCAGGTATTCCCAAGTGAACTGTCCCTGGTGCTCATTAGCGAATTGATAATAAAGAGGCTTCGGGTCGTGGTCATTGATCAGGATGAAGCTTTGCCCCGGTGTCAGACTCTCAAAAGTCTGGAAGATCGTCGGGTGTTTTGTGGTGGCGGGATTTGTCGCACATCCAGGGTGGTTGTTACATTGTCACTCATTTTCTATCTCCTTTGGTTGTAGTTCGGCATTCTTGCCGATGTGGATAAGAATACTTCACAATCCAAGCCTCGTCTTTGCGGTAGCGCAAAGAACTACTGGTGTCCGTTTTTTATTTGGGCACCGTCACTCCACTTCCTCAGAGTTTTTTCCAAAAAACGATTGAGCGGGAGCGCGTTGTTGTGTTCCCTATATGGAGCGGGACCGAAGACTCCAACGCCCATCACATATGAACCGAGCGCCACCATCGCGCCGAACTTGGATCCGAGCGTTTGCAGGAATTTCTGCCGCACAGACTACGCCGTCCGCGCGGCGGTGACAAGCAATAGCAGGTACAGCATCGAGCATCGCGCACCCCACCCATGTTTCCGCGTCGATGCGCAGGATGTGCTATATCGCGCCTCGCTCCCCGATCAGCGCTTCCGCGGTGAGAATGCCGGACGTGGCGGCTCGTCCCACGCTGTAGCCGGGATAGGTGGTCTGCCCGGTCTGGTACAAGCCTTGAATGGGTGTGCGATGCGGGAAGTGATTCCACGGCGCGACCTGCGGCGACAATCCGTACACCGCGCCGCGATATAAATTCAAATTGTTCCTGAAATCCTTCGGGCTGACGATGCGCTTGACAGCGATATCCAGGTTGTGAACGCGCGAGAGGGCTTCGACCGCTTTTTCGAGAACGGCTTCCTTTTTCTCTTCGCTCCAATCTTCGATGGGAAAATCGCGGCGCACAGGCGGGTACATTTCGATTACGCTTCCGCCCGTGGGCGCGAGTTCGGGGAGCGTGACCGTCGGCGCGTCGTACACCAGCCACTTCACACCGTCATCGCAGGGAGCGAACACGTCGGCTTGATTTTCCATCGGCGGCAGGAAACAATGCGAATGACTGGGCGCATCTATTTTGTTGCGCAAACCAAGTTGCACCGAAAACGCGCTGTGCGATAACTGGGCTTCCTTTGCCATACGCTTCAAGCCGCGCGGAGAATCCGAGTCGTCCAGCAAAGAGCCGAAGGTCAGCATCCCACTCACAGTCGAGATGACCGCATCCACTTCCACCAATCCCTGCCCGCGAATTTCCAACCCGCGCACGCGACCATCCTTCACGACAATCTTATCCACCCGCGTATTCAAATGGATTTCCCCACCGTGCGCGAGCATCGCCTGGCTAAGCGCCTCGGGGACTTTGCCCATGCCGCCTTCGGGCAGGTGGAAGCCGTCGCTGAAAAGAGTCACCAGACCCAAGACCGAAATCGCGGGCTGTTTCTCTGGGGGCAAACCTGTGTAGAGCAAAACGCCCGACATCGCGGCGCGGACTGAATCGTCGCTGAAGAGCCGCCGCAATTCGTCCGCCACCGTGCCGCCGAATTTTGGCAGATGCCGCCAGCCCCTCGCAAGGATGCGCGAAAACGAAAGCGGATTGACCAGAATGTCTTCGGTCAGAAGGCGCAGGGCTGGCTCCCAGCGAGTCATCATATCGTCCAATTCTTTTTTCAGCGTGGATTCGTTCACCGCGCCATTTTTCTTTTCGACGGTCACGTGCAAACCATCGCCAAATGTAACCTTGTCACCGTTGGGCAGAACCGTCGTCTGCGGCGCGGTGATTCTTCTCAGCGGCAAAACGGACTTGCGATCCAACCCGACCTTTGCAAAGACACGATCCAGCATATTGGGCAGGGCGAGATATAACGCACCGTCATTGAACGTGTATCCGCCGATGTTCGTCGTTGCGCAACAGCCGCCGATTTTTCCGTTCGCCTCAAAAAGTTTGACCTTGATCCCCGCGCGCGCAAGCGCTCCGCCCGCCGCCAGTCCCGCCACGCCCCCGCCGATGATTCCCACCGTTTTGATGGATGTCATAAAGTTCTCCTCTGTTACTCAACCTTCAACCCGCGGAAACTCCAGACATAAAGATAGTCTTTTTTGATTTCTTCGATTCGTTTCACCATTTCATCCAAATCATCCTCGGGGCTGACCCAGCGTCCCGTCAGCGCGTCGTAGTTACCCGAAGCGAGAGCCACCGCCAGCGTCCCCGCCAACTCGACGGGCTGCCATTTGCCTTCGAGTTCTTTCGGCAAATAAGAAAGCCATTTGCGCCCGACTTCGGATTCGATGATGTAATCCGTCATCTCGGTGTACGTGGGACCCACAACGATTGCGAACGTACTGACCCCGAATTCTTTAGTCTCTTGCGCCAGCGTATCAGTGAAGCGCGTGACTGCAACCTTCGAGCAATCATACGCCGAGACATTTGCCATACCCGAACTGGTGAAGTTGATGATCCGTCCGCGCTTGCGTTGGGTCATGCCTTTCAAAACGGCGTGACAGCAAAGGAACACGCTTCGAATATTGACTTCGACATCGCGCCACCATTCGTCGGGATTCACCTCCCAAACGGGCGCAATGGATGTAAGCCGCCCCGCGTTGTTGACGAGAATATCCACCGCGCCGAGTTCCTTCTCCACCTGCTCCACCATTTTGATAACGGCAGAAAGGTCGGTCACATCGGCTGTGACGGAGATCGCCCGACCGCCTTCGCTTTGAATGATCGAAACGGTCTCCGCAAGTTGATCCGCCGACCGCGCCACAACCGCGACCTTGACGCCTTCCTTTGCCAATGCCCGCGCGATCTCGCGCCCAAATCCGCGCCCCCCGCCTGTGACGATGGCGGTTTGTCCTGTGAGTTTTGATTCCATGTTGTTCTCCTCAATATTTTGAACCGCGAAGCACGCCAAGGTCGCTAAGAAAGTTTTTAAATCTTCGCGCTCTTTGCGGTCTTCGCGGTGAATCTCAGGGTTTTCTCGCAAACGTCAAATACAACGGGAACGACCCCGTCGCTGTGAACGTGCCTTCATCAATCGCGCGGACGATTCCCGCGCTGTCAATCGCGTGATGGAACCAGCGACCGTCCTCCTCCGTCCCGCCGCCTGCCGTCACCGTTTCGATGTCGAGCCTCAGCCATTTTTCATCGTCGTCAACGATGTTTGCCATTCTGACCAGTTCGAGATAGTTGCGCTGTTTCTCGTGGCGATACGGCGGGAAGCCGTGCATGGCGCGGTCGTTCAAGCGGACATCGTACACATCCAACCCAGCCTGTGTTGCCAGCAGCGGCACGCGCACGCCGACGGTATTGTCCCCGCGTCCCAAAGCCTTCTTGCCTTTCATGAACAGCAGGTTGATTCGATAATACTCGCGATACCAAGCTTCGTCGTATTTATCGAAGTGGACGTTGTCGTAGTTCGCCATCGCGGAGTTGGTGTATTCCGCCGCGAAAAAGATTCCGCCAGGCTTGAGGACGCGCGTCATTTCCCCGATGACCGTCTCCGCGTCGCGGACGTGAGTCAACACGGTTTGGCAGACGACTCCGTCGAAGGTCGCGTCGGCGTATTTCAAGTTGTGCGCGTCGCCCTGCTCGAAGGAGAGATTCTTCAACCCGTTGCGCGAAGCATACGCGGACGCGTCTTCGAGAGGCTTGGGTTCAAAGTCCATACCCGTGATTTGCAGATCAGGTCGAAGGTCAGCGAGAAGAAGCGAAATGCCGCCATTGCCGCAGCCGACGTCAAGAACACGTCCGCTTTGGGGTAGGTCAAGAAGCGGAAGAATCACCTTCTCGAAGTAATCGAGATTCCAGAAGGTCTTCATCCGCAAGCGGAGGAATGCGGAGTTGTCATCGTCCGACCAGGGGTTGACGCTGGCTTGTTGAGTCATTGGATTTCCTTTTTTAGCGCGAATTTTATCCCTGCCTGAAACCCTGGCGCGACGACTTCACAGTGATTGAGGTCAAGGAAGATCTGCCTGCGGAGGGTCAAGCCTTTGAGCTTGCGGCTTTCGAGCATGGTCGCGAGTCGGATAAAATCCCTGACCATCGTGTTACGCGGATTCTCCTCCAACTCGCCAATGGACAGGTACACCTTCGCGGCGAGTCGCTTGTGCCGTTTGGCATATTGCTCTTCGAGTTTGAGGATGAGTCGGTCGTGCATATCCAGTGATGGACTGCAAATGAGGAAGGTGTCGAACAGAGTCGGCTCGGTGAACAGGGCGTAGGCGGTGAACAGTCCGCCCAGCGAGTGTCCCGCCACGACGCGCTTCTTCGGGTCTGCGGGAAATTCTTTTTCAATGGCGGGAATCAACTCCTGTTTGATGAATTGTAAAAACTTCGGCGCGCCGCCCGTAACCACCTTCCGCTTGAGCCATTTCGAATCTTCGATGTCGGTCTCTTCGTCCACTGCGGGCGTGAAATCGTAGTTGCGACCGACCACCGCATCCCGCCACGCCTCGGGTGGATTCTCGTCTTCGGGATAGCCGATCCCCACAATGATCGCGTCGGTCGTGCTACCGCACCACGACATGGCGCGTGTCATCTCAGTCACCATGCCAAAATAGTAATTCGCGTCAGTTAGGTAGATAACGGGATATTTCTTCAATGGGTTGTCGAACGGCCAGGAATGGTTGGATGTTTTGAACGAAGCCAGCGGCAGGCTGATGGAAATGCGATACGTCCGCTTGGTGATTTTAGATTTCATCAAGCGGGTCTGGCTGGCAAGAATGGTTGCAGGTTTGGAGGGCATGAAATTCTCCTTGAATGAGTTTTGAGTTAGGCAAGTTCCAGCAATATTCCCGCCAATTCCTTCGGCATGATCATCATCGCGCTGTGACCCGTCGGCAGGCTGCGGAAATTCATCCCCATTTCCTTGAACTTCTTTTCTTCGGCGGCTACCTCTTCATCGGTCATGTCATCGGAGCAGCGAATGAACGTGGACGGGATGGATTGCGCCGCCGAATTGGAAAGCGTGACGGGCTCGGACAACGTCCTCAACGGGTGCGGAGTCAGTTTTGATTGCGCCCATTCCAAGTCCGCGCCAGAGACGCCGAACGTCCACTCCAAAATCGGCGGGCACCACCACTCATCCCCGCTTTCAGTTGCCTTCTTCTTGAAGAAGTCCCACGTCTCGCCGATCTGGTCAGCCAGAGACTTGCCGTTTTCGGGAACCATCCCATCGAGATTGACGATGTGCGCGACGCGCTCGGGGATTCTATCCGCAACAATATGAGCCATAAATCCGCCCGAACTGTGACCAACGAGAATCACATCGCGCAAGTTTTGCGATACGATCAAATCCACAATTTCCTGGACGTGCGTGTTCAGGTCAATCGTGTCGCTGCGCATGTCGGCGCGTTCGGCGAGTCCCGCCAATGTCGGCGCGTGGACGTTGTGCTCCGCCGTTCGTAAGAAGGTAGAGAGTTTGTCCCAACACCAGCCGCCGTGCCACATACCGTGAATAAGAATGAAGGTAGTCACACGATTATTCTCCTTTACACAAGTCATGAAAGTTATTTACCATTCCATACAAATCCATCTGCCGTAGTGACGGTCTTAAAGCCAAGTTGTTTATAGATCGGAAAGCCCGACGGCGTAGCAAACAAAATGGACTGCTTATATCCAGCCCCGTGAGCAGATTGCATAGCGGCGAGGGTTAGTGCCTTGCCAAGCCCGTGACCACGATAACGCGGCAGGGTTGTGACGTGATAAATCCCCGCACCATGATCTGCGTGAAGCAGAGTCGAGATGGTGCATGCCTCGCCTTGCCAGCGTGCGACGAAGTGTTCGAATTTGGGCGATGGTTCGGTGAGCGAGTTGGCAAGGATTTGCTGAAAATCGGGGCGGCTTGGCTCTGGCTCTTCAAAGCCTTCCATGAGGACGTTCAACCAGTCCGCTTGATCTTGCTCAGATTGAACTCGCACGAGTTCAACTTCTTTTGGAAGCGACAATTCTGGCAAGTCATTGAGTCCGCGCGACATGCAGGGCATTCCTTTGAAGATTTCCCAGCCAATGTTTTTTGATTTCAAAAACTCTTCCAACCCTGGCGCACTGTTGTTCTGCCAGTCCACCCAGAAAAACGGTAGTTTTTTCGAGTGGAGTATCTCAAAGATTGGGTCTGCAAGTCGGCTCAAATTTTCGGCGCGGGTCGCCGTGCGCAGAACGCCGTTAAAACGATAGAGACTCTGCCGCCCAGTTGTGAACCAGGCGATCTCTTCAGTTTCTGTAAAATGTCCGCCAAGGAGGCGGGCAAGGCCCTTGTAATATGTCAGGGCATTTTCTTCAATAAGCGAAATAGTATTCATTTTGTCGCTTTCTTCATTGTCAGGGGCTGGAATGCCCAGTCTCTGATTTTCATTTATTCCTTGATATCTTTACGAAACAGGAACAGCAATACGGTGAAGATCGTGTTGATGATCAGCGGAGGTCCTGCCTGGGTAAAGTTCAACATACCCGTTGCAAGCTGGTAGACAAAAACCACCACATGACCCGTCGTGAGCGCAAGTATGACGCGCGAGAGTTTGCTCAAGCCATCGCCGCCACGCGCGGCAAGGAACGCAGTGTACGCAAAGGTAAGCGATAACTGTCCATAGAGCATGTTCAATGCCGCGTCAGGCAGGCTGGTCGCCAATACCTTCTCGGCGACGCTCGGCAGGAACAGGAACAGAAAGCCGAACACGGTCAGATAGGCTGTGATAACGTACAGGGTGACTTGTAATTTCTTATTCATCTACCTTCTCCTTTTCTGAAGATATGTCCCATACAGGAAGGGCAAATATTACTGCCCTTCCTGTATTACGATTTGATCCACTTCCTTTATTTGAATTTGAAGTTCGCACGATGGAAAGTGCCATCCATCAACTTCACGACCAACTGGCGGCACGTGCCCACCCATGACTTTTCCGTTTTCCAAACGAAGGTATATTGGTCAGTAGATGGGTCATAAGACAGACTGCTCGAACCGGCTGTGAGCGTGTCTTCAACACCATCCACAGGGATGGTTGAACTGCATGCAAACGGTTCAGACTTGGGATAGCCTGCTGCGAAGATATTCAGTCCCTGATCACCGCCGAGGCTGAACTTCACAGGAATGGCACGCCCAGCGCTGACCAGATTCAACGTTGGCAGATTATCAACAGGCTGGAAGAACCCAGTCCAGTTGTACGCAACATTGAATGTTACGCTTGCTTGCCCAAAGTTACCCGCGTTGTCTTCTGCTCCACTACAAGTCGCCATGACATTGCCTACCGGCCCCCCGCTAAGGCTGAGAACTGCGGTGGCTGCCACGCCCGAAGTCGCGTCAGTCGTACTGCAACCCGCGTCAGGAACGGCGCCCAATGAATATGTAGCGCCATTCGTTACACCGATAACTGTCACCACCGGTGCTGCCGCATCTCGCTTGATCGTGATCGGCGCGGCATTCATCGAGAGACCCGCATCGTTGGTACATGACCCATCGAATACGACACCTGTAGTGTCTATGGTCTGGGACTGAACCGGGGTGCAGGTGACAGGGTTGCTTACCGAATCGGTGCCCGAGGTTATGACCGTAACGTCGCCGATATACCAACCACCGTTGCCCAGCGTCCCCGCTGCTGAGAGTGAGGCAGATGGCTTGCTCTTGTCCAACTTGAAGGTCTGGTTCTTTGGAGGTTCCTTATTGCCCGTGTTGTCCTTGCTCGCGGCATAGATCGTATGTGCACCCTCCAGCATGACATCTGCCCCCGTCCCGGCAAAAGAACACCCGCTTGGGAGATCATCAAAGGTTGCCGGCACTGATACTGGATCAAGCACACACCGCGTCTCCGCCACACCCGAGCCGCCTACGCCGTCAGAGGCAGAGACCGTGAGATGGACATCGCTTGTATACCATCCGTTGCTACCGTTTGGCGCGCCCGGGTTGAGGATGATTGTCGTCGCTGGAGGATTGTTATCGGGCGAGGGAGGCGTGGTGAAGTTCAGAACCGACCCATATTTCTTTCCCAAGCTATTCTCCGCGATGGCACAGAAATAGTAGACTTCTCCAGGAGTCAGCCCGGAGATCGGGTACGAAAAACCCACATCCGTGCTGCCCGAGCCCACTGACAAATCACTACTGGTGGGAAGCCGGGTGCCGAAGTCGTCGTAGCAGATGATGGGATTGGTTGTGCTGTAACGGAACCACATCGTTGTCGGGAAGCCATTCGGGTTGACAAAGCTGTTGAGCGTCGCTGTGGTGCTGGTCACTTGGGCTGCGGCGAAGGTTGTCACTGTGAGCGGCGATGGAGGCGTGGTGAAGTTCAGAACTGACCCATATTTCTTTCCCAGGCTATTCTCCGCGATGGCGCAGAAATAGTAGACCTCTCCGGGAGTCAGCCCCGAGATCGGGTGCGAATAGCCCACATCCGAGGTGCCCGAGCCCAGCGAGTAACCGCCGCTGGCGGGAACCCGGGTGCCGAAGCCGTCGTAGCAGATGATGGGATCGGTCGTGCTGTAGCGGAACCACACCGTCGCCGCCAAGCCATTGGGGTTGACGAGACTGTAAAGCGTCGCCGAGGCGTAGGCCACCCCGGCTGCCGCCCCGGTCGTCACCGTTAGTGGTGACGGGAGCGTGGTGAAGCTCAGCACTGAGCCGAACGTCTTGCCCAGGTCGTTTTCCGCGATGGCGCAGAAATAGTAGACCTCTCCAGGAGTCAGCCCCGAGATCGGGTGCGAATAGCCCACATCCGAGGTGCCCGAGCCCAGCGAGTAACCGCCGCTGGCGGGAACCCGGGTGCCGAAGCCGTCGTAGCAGATGATGGGATCGGTCGTGCTGTAGCGGAACCACACCGTCGCCGCCAAGCCATTGGGGTTGACGAGACTGTAGAGCGTCGCCGAGGTGTAGGACACCCCGGCTGCCGCCCCGGTCGTCACCGAGGGAGCAGTCAGCAGAGCACCCTGAGCGAAAACAAAATTCTTCCCCTGTGCAAACAGCGCAACAGCCAGCAGAAAAACGATGGCTGTAACACGTACTATGAAATTCACGATGTTCTTTGTAGAAGGATTTTTTTCAAACATTGGATTCTCCTCATGTCATGAAGACTTATTGGGCTTGCGCGCGCGGAACGTGATGCCCTGCGTACCGAAGTCCAACGCGTCCGAGGGGTCGGGCGTGTCCACATAACTGTTGTATTTGTGGACGATCTTGCCAGCTTCAAAACCAGCCGCGCTCACGGCGCGGAGCAACTCTGCATCCAACAGAGCGCCGGCAATTCAGCCCGTCCAGAGAGAGATGTCGTCCAATGCGCTGTTGGGTACCTCCCTTTCCACAAGGATGTCGCCCACTTGCAGGCGTCCGCCAGGCTTGAGGATGCGGAACCACTCGCGCAGGGTCTCGGTCTTGTCGAGGGTCAGGTTGAGGACGCCGTTGCTGATGACGACATCTGCAAACCTATCGGGGATGGGAAGCGACTCGGCGAGTCCTTCTCGAAACTCGACGTGGGTCGCGCCCATTGCCTCCGCCCCCGCCCGCGCCTTGCTCAACATCTCGGGGGTCATGTCCACCCCGACGACGCGCCCCGCCGAACCGACGAGCCGCGAGGCGATCAGCGAATCGAATCCCGCGCCCGAACCGACGTCCACAACGGTTTCTCCCGCGTGGATGTCGCCAACAGAAAACGGATTCCCCGTCCCTGCGAAAGAGGCGATGTTCGATTCGGGCAGGTCGGCGTAAAGGGCTTCATCGTAGCCGAGGATGTTTGCGAGTTTGCGACCCGTGTGAAAGTGATAGCCCTTGTTTGGATCGAGGGCAACGTTGGCGTATTCTTTTTGAATCTCCACCCTGAGTTCTTTGAGCGAAATCTTTGGAAGGTTCTGACGGTGTGTCATACGTTTCTCCTTTGGCTTGAAACAGACGACGACAGAAAGATTTCTCGAGCGCCTCCTTTCGGTAAATGTCCATTCGTTATGCGTTCGCGGCGAATTCCAATTTCAGAGGGATCGCGCGGGACATGGAGTCGCCGACGGGCGAGGAACGTTCGCAACGCTCGCGTAAATATGTAATCTGTTCGGGCGTCGCGTTGGGGACGGAGATTCTCACGGTGTAGGAAATGCCGTCGTAGCCCGAACTAGGCGTCCCGTCCAGACCAAGATACGAACGGACGTTGAAATGTCCCGTTGCCTCCACCGAGAGCGATTCGATCTTAAGTCCGAGAAAAGAGGCATGCATGGCGATCAAATCCACGTCGCAGGCGGCGAGGGTGGCGAGGAACATTTGCATGGGGTTGAATTCGCCGTCGCCGCCGAGGTGGACGGTCATACCCTTGAATTCGACACGCGAGCGCGAGCCGCCCTCCCAGTGCGCGACGAGCGCGGGATTGCGGTCGGCTTTTTCGGGATGTTGCGCGCAGATGTTTTTGAACTCCAGCAGTTCGCTGACCTCCACGCCGTTGATATTTTCACTCATGGTTTATCTCCTTTGGCTTAACATAAATGACGACAGAAAAGTTTTTGCGAGCGCCTCCTTTCCAAAATTCATGCACTGCCAAACCAAAATAACCAGCATTTACGAATCAAGCAATAAGTATTTCAGATTCGAGCACATTCACAGTTATGTATTGATGGTTTTCCTTACTGGTCTAACGCCCAGATATTCACATCATCTAGGAGGATATTAGCGCCTGGCTGAAGTTCAAAGCGCAGACTTCCATTGGAAAATTGGGCGTCGAAACCAGAAAGCATGCGATTGCCGTCTATAGTTATGATGATTTCTTCATTTTTTGCTTCAACGCGAACGCGATACCACTTGTCTTGCTGGAAGGTAAACGGTTGACTTTCGATTGGGGAGAAGTTCCAGTTGGAACCGTTGTAGGTGGTTGTTGCCCAAACGATCACCTTGTCATTGGGGTCAAAGCCAATGACATACGAATCTCCGTTGGATTGTTCACGAAAGTTGAGATAGAAACCAGATAGTTTCTTAAGTTCCACCTGGAACTCGATCATAACATTTGAGATATTTGAAGGTCCGAAATACACGGTACCTGCGGGCCATCCGGTTCCCACTGCTGTAAATTCCAACACTTGCCCTGACTTTTTCCGGATAACCCGCCAATTTCCATCTCGGAGCGAGAATCCGCTTGTAGTTCCATCCTCAAAATTCTGACTAAAAACCAATGTACCGGAGGGTAGCGCTGTAGAATCGCCAGCAGTGACTGCCACTTGCGTTTCTGAAAGTTTAACTAGTTCGATCAGAAGAGGGCTGGCGAAAATGGCTGTGATGAAAGTTCCTATTAAGCCGATCCATGCAGCCAAAATGGTTGGATTTATCTTCTTTTTGTGAGGTCTGGAAGGCATACTTTCTGCATCATCCAATCTGCTTCGCCGCTACTTGAATAGTTCTGCCGCATAGAAAGCCAACCAACGGAAATAAAAGATCAATCCGATATCGAATGCCAGTACCATTGGCAAACCCATAATAACAAGGATTTGGTTACTTTTTTTCAAAGCCGATTCTGCGGGGTTATTTGGGTTGTAATAGACTTGCACGTCCTTACCCACGGGATATTCCCTTGTGACATTGTTTCGAACGGTTTCTTCATGCCTGATTCCTTCATATCCACCAGCATTTCCGGGATGAATATTTTTACTTTCGTATCTCTGCCCCGCCACTTGATATTCGTATTTGACAAACGGCACATAAATAATGCCGCCTTTCAACTCTCGCTGCCCAACTGCCTTTGATTCAACGATCCTGCCAGAGACAGATTGCCACCTTTGCGCGGAAACTAACTCCTTTAGACTTCTTAACATGGTGGCGTTCAATAGCCATCCCCCCAATAAGGCGAAGGGCAGGATACAGATGAGTACATAGGGTAGAGATTCGGTTCCAGTCATTGATCTTTTCCTTTTGAAAATAAATTTTCTTTACAGTTTCACTAATCGTTCTATCTGTGGTAGGTGCGTCAACTCGTGCGAGGCGAAGTAACTGACCTGCTGTTTGATGGAGACAATCCCGAACTCTTCATGTTGTCCCGTGCGCCACCAGTCGGCGAGGGGGATGGATTCGAGTTTGGCGATCACTTCCCGGCGCGTGGATAGATACGTCTCAAAAATCTCGCGGGTGGATGGCGGACGTTCGCTCTCGTCCTTCGCCCACGTCCAGACTTGCTTCATTTCCAAGACAGGATTTTTCTCTTTGAGGAACAGGTCAATGCGGAAATCAAGCACGCCCTGCGCGTCGCGCAAATGGGAGACGACGTTGCGGATCGCCCAGCCGCCGTCGGGGGCGGGACGCGTCATCGCCTCTTCGCTCAGACCTTCGATCAGCGCGGCGACTTCGAGCGGAGTCTGGCGGAGTTGTGCCAACGCTTCGGCGGGGTCGAGCGCTTCGAGCCAGTAGACGGGCGGGAACCATTGGAAGGTCTCGCCCCACGCGCCGCAGGTGGGACATTTTTGGGGAGGGTTGGTGAGAGCCAGATGCCCGCAGGTGCGGCAGACGTAGGGGTGTGGAGTCTCGTGGATGAGCGGAACCCGCCCCGCGGTCAGGGCGGATGCGCATGCGCGGAAGGCGGCTTGCAGGTCGGCGTCATCCAATGCAGCGGCGATGCGTTCGATGTCGCTGGCGAGAGTCTCTTTATCGTTCGGCAGGTTCAATTCCCACGCGGCGCGGCGCGAGATTGCATCCGCCTGGGCGCGGGTGAGTTTGGCAATGTCGTATTGCCCTTCGCTCTCCAGCCGCAGGGCGAGGGAGAGCAGTTGTACGAGCGTGCCTGTCCATTGTGAAGTTTGCATGTTTATTTTCCTTATCATTCTAATTTGGATTCATTTCCCGTCAGTCTCGCGGCTCGGTTGCCAAAGCGAAAAGAACAGGAAATGTTTGATGAATGCCGTCGGTCTGTTTCATGGATTGCAGTCTGGCAAAAACATCCGCTTTGAATCTCTGCAGACCTTCCACGCCTGTGGCTTTTTCGACTGCCTCCAAAGTTACCCGCGCCCCATGCGACCATAACGTAGACCAGAATTCCTCCTCGTCGGCATAAACAAAAACAGACGCTTCCGATACAACTTGAATATTGACGAAGCCCGCCGTTTCCATAATTGTTTGAAGCCCTGCTGGCGTCCCGAAATCGGGTTGCGCATCAGGCGTGTTCGCCTCGCCTTGTTCGGGTTCAGGTGGAAGATATGTTTTGGCGATTTCTTCAAACCAGACCCATTGCTCGTCGAACGCTTTAGCCCATGTCGCCACCACAACGAGCCCATTCGGTTTCAGCACGCGCCGAAACTCGGACATGGCGCGATCCAGTTGAGGAAAGAAGAAGATCGCAAAACAGCACAACACATAGTCAAACGATTCGTCGGGGAATTGCAGGGATTCAGCGTCCATCTGGCGCGCCTCGGCATTCGAAGATAATCCCAAACGGTCAAGTTCACTGGCGGTTTCCAGCGCCATCTTCTCTGAAAGATCAACGCCGATCACATGTCCCTGCGCCCCCACCGCTTCCGTTGCGGGAATCAGAACCGCGCCCCTGCCAGTTGCCACATCGAGAACGTGAGTGCCATTGGGAATCTGGGCAAGTTCCACCAACCTGCGTCCGAAGTGGGAAAAGAATCGCGGACCGACATGATCGTACATCGCCGCGACCCGATCAAAGAGACCCGATACCTGCTGTTTTCTTCGTTCTGAATCGGAAGCCTCGTTATTGTCCATCGTGATTCTCCTTTTCTGCACAAATTTTCAACCCATCCCGCAATTGCATTGACAAACTCACCAATTCCTCCAACTCGGACTCGTTCAAACACGACCACGGCGCGAAGAAATATTGGTCGGTCAGCGCTTCGGCTTCATCGCAGAGACTTTTGCCGTCTGCTGTGCGCTGTGTCAGCCAGCTTTCCATAAGAGAGCGTCCTTAAATGCGGCTTGGAAGACTGCATCCCAATCAGGGTATCGCTCCAGGCATTCTGCCGCCGGGATCATAAATCGCTTCGATGTCTCATGCCGTCCAACAAATGGCAGAATCTGCGTCACAGCGCCAACGTACAGCAACTGGCTACCGAGTTGTGGATAGCGTTGATTCGGTCGAAACGCTGGGTTCACTGAATGATCACATTCGACCGCCCCAAGTAAGTTTGGCGAATCAACTGTCACACATGCCTCTTCTGCCAACTCACGCCGCAGGCAATCCAGCAGACCCTCGCCAATTTCTACATGACCTCCCGGAATGGAGATGCCACGTCCAGTCACGTCAACGAGAATGAGTTCTTCACCTGCAAAACAGAAGCAATGCACAGCGGTTACCGGCTCCGCATACCTGCCGGGTTGCGGGACCCAGCGGAGATGGACGGGACCTGAGTTCCAATAGACAAGCGCGGTGATCATTTCTGTTCTTCTGTCTTACGCAACCCATCTCGTAATTGACTTGCGAGACTCGCCAACTCCTCCAACTCAGACTCATTCAAGCACGACCACGGCGCGAAGAAATATTGGTCGGTCAAGGCTTCGGCTTCTTCACGGATGCGTTTGCCTTCGTTGGCGGGTTGATACATTTCTCCATCCTGTTGAATCCATCCGCGCTCGATGAGTTCCTGCAAAATGCTGGCATATTCGTCGCGTGTGATGCCGCGAAACGATAACTCGTCGAAAATCTTATCGAGCGTGTTATTCTTCCCGCCCCACACTTCGCTGAAGACTTCCCAGCGATTGCCTTCAAGATTATGACCCCGCCACGCCGCCATGTGCGAGTCCATGCGGTAGAAATCCAGCTCCTTGAAGTAGTGGACGAAGAGTCGGATCAGCGGCGCGTTATTGTCGAATGTGCTTTTGTAGTTTCTGTAATGGGTCAGGCAGAACTTGGGCGGCGGCCCGGGCGCGGAAAACGACGCGTCGGACAATCGAACAAGATAATCTATGAGCCGTTGAAGGTCATTGGGCGGAAGGGGATGCAGATGAACGATGCCATCGGTCAACGCTTGCAAGCCCTGATGAGCGGCGGCTTTTCCTTTTTCTGTGGAGCGGAATCCACCGCCGTCCGCGACCAGATAGCCTCCCTCTGCAGCGGAAGCGAGACGCCCATTAATTGTCTGTGGGATGCCGTAGGGAAAGATTTTCATCCATTGCGCGGACGAGATCGTTTCGTCTGGAAAAAGAATGATGGCGGGACCCCACGACCAATACCCAGCCGAGAGACGGTTTTCCTCCGCGAATTTTTCGATGACGGGCGCGCCGATGTCACTGCACACGCCATATGATTCTTCAAGCGCAGACCATGTAGATTTGAAATTCATGGAAACCTCCTATCCCTTCAATCCATCCCGCAATTGACTTGCGAGACTCGCCAACTCTTCCGACTCGGATTCATTCAAGCACGACCACGGCGCGAAGAAAAGACGTTCCGTCTCCGCTTCGACCTCCGCCCGCACCTGTTTGCCCGCCGATGTGATTTGAATCTTCCCCGAAGCATCGTCCGCCCAGCCGCGCCGCGCAAGTTCCTGCACATCCGCCGCGTGGACTTCGCGCGTCACACCGCGGCGGCCGGTTTTCTCGTGGAGTTCATCGAAGGTCAACGCGTCACTTTGGGAGAGTTGGTCGAGAACCTCCCACGCGTGACCTTCGACGCCATACACGCTCCATGTGGCAAAATAGCAATCGTCACGGTGACCTTCCAACAGCAGGCAGTGAGCGACAAACCCTTCGAGTGTTGCGAACGCATTCGTCCGCTGGTAGATGTCTCGTTTGGCTTTGATGAGAACGTGCGCGGGCGGTTCAGGCGCGGAGGATGCCGCGTCCGAAATGCGGGCAAGGAAACTCCCAAGCGTCCGCAAGGACTCTTGGGGCATGGGAGTGAGAGCCGCCATGACTTCGTTGCCTGCTTGCATGAGGCGAAGCGCGGCGGATTTCCCCAACTGTGTGGCGCGATATGTCCCCTGACCGTCGGACGCCAAATATCCCTGCTGAACTGCGGAGGCAAGCCGCTCTTCGTTCACCTGCGCCAGCCCGTAGGGAAAATGGCGCATGAACTCGGCGATGGTAAATGGCTTCGCGTCGAATATCCAAAGCGGCGTCACCCAGGCGTAGTAGCCGGGGGGCAGGGAAAGTTCCTCTGCGGCTTTATCCGCGGCGGGATAGCCATAATTGTCAAACAGAATTTCCGAACTTTCTTCGAGCGTGGACCAGATAAATTTCAGGTTCATAGGTGCCTCCTACCGCCTCAATACATCCCATAATTAACTGGTGGAATGAGGTAACACTTCCAACTCATTTCGCCGCAAGGATCATGGTAAATCCAACCCAACCAAAGGCGTTCGTCTCTTTGCACAATGCGCGCCAAGAGTGGAAAGTTCGTCTTCACTCAAAAAACGAGCCGCCATTTGAAAGAGGACTTGTTCCTCCTTTTGAAAATGCCTGCGGACGATTGGGAATAACTGCCTAGCAAAGTCTCGCGCAGAGTCGAGATCGGCGGCGGATTCGATTTTTCTGAACAAGTCAACGATCTGGTTGTGTTCAAAGCGCATGACCGCGAGAGGTCCGCCTTGAACGCCGAGGTGAGGTTCGAGCGCGTTGAAGAGCAGTTCGTCTTCGAGACCCGCATGGGCTTCGAGGGCAAAGGCGAAGGCGGCAAAGCGATGCTGGATCGAGGACAGGGAATCCAACGCGGGAAGCGCCTGTTCGATGTGCCCAAGAAACAGATAAAAGACGGCATGTTCGCCAAGAAGGGCGTCGGTGATAAGCATGGATTGTATTTTCTCCTGCGTAATTTATGTTTTGTATGCAACGGGTAGATCGCGAATCACTTCCAAAAAGTTGACGCTGTGCGCGGGAAGCCGTTGGGATGAAAAAACGCGAATGACTTTTTCGGTCAACCCTGCGCGGACAACGGACACCTCAGGGTGCTGTTCAATGATTGCGAAGGTCAGGCGGACCATTTCATCGCTTTGCGAATCCACACCTATGATCACAACCACATCGGGGCGGGATTCGGCAATATGTTGGTGGATATTTTCATCGAAGCCGCATGTTCCAATCAAATCCATATCCGCGTGATGGCGCAATATCTCCTCCATGCTCTCGCCGAAGAGCTGTTGGGAACACATCAGTAAAATACGATGTCTTGACATGCCATATTCCATTGCGCAACTGGTCTTATTCAAGAGTACTAAAGGATGGGACGTAATTGCATCCTTCCCCATCCCGCGTAAGGAATGAAAAGAGAAGGATTTTTCCCCACTGAATATTCTTTTTGAATTAGTTCTTTATCAATATCCCTCTTCTGGCGGGAAAACCATTACCACAAAGGATGCGTTCAAGCCTTCGCCCGCCCTTCCCAAAACTCGAGCCGATTCCCCTCAGGGTCGCGGACGTAGATCGCCCTTGCGCCCCAGACCCCCTTGATTGGCGTTGACGCGATTCCCGCGTTCGACAAATCGGCCTGGATTTGTTCAACATCGGCGATCTGCAGACTGATGGTAACGCCCTTTCCTTCCCCGCTCTTGATGGACGTCCGCGCTTCGTTCGCCACGCTCAAGCGCGCTGACTCATTAAGTTTGAACTCCACAAACCAATCATTTGAAGAAAGGATTCGCAGTTTTAAACCGTCGCGGTAAAATGCAACGGTCTCCGCCCAATGTTTGCAATACAAAATCGTGTTTGCCGACTTGATCTTCACTGGCTTATTCCTTTGCATCGGGAAACAAAATCGCCCAACAGCGCGGGTCGCCAGCCAGCAAGCCCAACCCGCCCCGCGCAGGTTTTTCGCACGGCTCCGCATCGAACCTCATGGCAAGCGTTTGGGCTGCGGGTGAAAAATAAGCAACCACCGCGCAATGCAGCCTGCCCTCTTCGCTGCGGGTAAAGACAGCCATATCCGCTGGGCTTCCCGCCGCTTCGAACGCCACAATAAATTCCTTCTCGACCTGCGCGGATACCGTCGGCGCCCACATGCCATCGCCCAGCGTTGCGGAGCGCCATCCATTTATCTGTTCCATATATCTCCTTTGTCATAGTCGGCAATCGAAAAAAGATTTCGCAAGTCCTGATAGAATAAAACGCCACGGAAAACCCCATTATGCCACTTCTCACCCGCACATTCATCAAAACCGCAATGATCTGTTTCACGCTCGCACTCATGCTTGGCATCCTGCTGGCAGCGAGGGTCACGAACGGATTCTTCCCCGTTTACATTCACCTGCTGGTCTTTGGCTGGCTGACCCAGTTGATCTTTGGCGTTGCCTTGTGGATGTTCCCCAAATATTCAAACGAAAAACCGCGTGGATACGAAACCCTCGGCTGGTGGTCGTATACCCTGCTCAACAGCGGCTTGCTCCTGCGCGCCATCGCCGAACCGATTCAATCCACCCAGCCGAATCCCCTCAGCGGATGGACGCTTGTGATCTCCGCAATCCTGCAATTTCTGGCGGGGTTGTTATTTGTATTCAATACATGGCAAAGGGTCAGGGAAAAATAAATGCCGCGCTTAAGTGTCTGGTTCGTCCGCGCCTCGTTCATTCACCTCCTGCTCGGGCTTTTCTTCGGCGCGTTGATCCTCGCCCAAAAAGGGATTTCATTTTATCCGCCCATCTGGAATCTCTTCCCTCTTCATGTGGAATTTCTGCTAACGGGCTGGCTCATTCAACTGGCAATGGGCGTCGCCTTTTGGATCATTCCACGCTTTAGCAACGGCTCTCCACACGGACCTGTGGGCTTGGTCTGGTTTTCCTTTGCCTTTCTCAACGCTGGAATTTTGACCACCGCCCTGCAACTCTGGTTTCCCCATGCGCTCATCATCGGGCGTATTGCCGAAGTGTGCGCGGCGATTCTTTTTGTCATCGGCTCATGGCGGCGCGTCAAACCTCAGGGTGTGTTGTAGTGATTGACACGGCACGAAAATACGCCTCCCCCGCGCAAGTTTTACACAAGACCGCTTCCCCACAGACAACCTCTCTTTGATTGATGATCTCCTCCCCGCAGATTTCACACGCCGCCCGTCTCCCTGCCTGACCGACGATCTGCTTCACGGGGACGGTCAATTCGACCCATTGCCAGTGGAACAATAATTCGTCGGGGATGTGTTGGTAGCCGATGAGCTGCGCCTCCCATGAATTCTGCGCGGACGGGGCGTAGTCCCATGCCAGTTCGCGGGCGCTGACCTTGGGATGGATGCGAACGGCTCGTTCGGTGAGCGAGTCCACGAAGGCGGCGGCGGTCTTGCCGTAGTCTTCGATGCGCAAAGTGCGCCTGCCGACGTAGCAACCTGTCGCGGCGGAGATTCCGTCCACGAAGCAGCCGTCCATTTCGGCGATGGCGAGGAGGCGTTTGTCGGGTTGGGGTAAAGGCAGGTCGAGCAGGAGTCCAGCCAAAAGTCCAGCGCGAATGCCGAGCACTTGTCGCGGACAAATGTTATGGTGATGAGTCGCGCTGAGGGTCAGCAATTCATCCAGTGTTGAAATCGTCTTAAACGAGACAGCGTTCATCTTTAGCCTTTAGGCGAGAGGTTTCCGAAATGCGGTAAACAGGCGGGAAACCAAGCCGTAAAAAGTAACCACCCACGCGACCAACGCCAGATAAATGAAGTATTGCGGGATGAGCAAAAGAAAATCCATGTTCAATTCTTGCGCCAGCCGAAACGTGGCGACGGTGTACATGCCCATTGGGAAGACCAGCCCCCAATAGACGGGGTGATAGGTCAGTGGATAGCGTTTGTAGAAATGACGCCATGCGCCCACAATGAACAAATAAGGAATCCACCAGGTTCCCGCCGCCCAGAAGAAAACCGTGAAGCCCTTGATGAAGGGAGCAAAATCGGCAAGGAAGGAAGCGTGCCCTCGCAACAAGATATTTGCGCCCGCCAATGTGGTGATGGCGACCGCGCCTGTGTTGATCCAATACGATGGGTTCATCTCTTCGGCTTCGATCTTGAAGAACAGGAAGCGGTACATGATGAGCGAGATGATCAGGATGTAGAACATACAACCCAACAGATAAAAGCCAAGCATGGAAAAGGTGAACATCTCCTGCCATGCCTCGAAGCGTGAGACGATCAACATGCCCAGCACAGGCACAGACTGGGTGGAAACGATGAACAGGAGCCAGCCGCCGTTGATGCCATCTTCCAAAGTCGGTTTTTCTTCCTTGACCGTCAATGCGGTAAAGAGGGTGTAGATCAGCAGGAACCAGAGCGCCAGCCCCAAGACCCATAGATATAACGCAATAGTTTCGTTGGCTTGAAGAATGACAAACTGACTGCCAAGCACATTAGTGGCTGCAACAATCGTCAGAAAGCCTGAACCGACGCGATGGTTGGATAGATCACTGAAGACCTTCATGGGATACCGCACAAGGCGGATAAGGGTCAGAATCCACAAGACGATGTAGAAAAACTGATTGAGATAGAACAAGGGTATGGCGAGAATATCCATCTTCAAAAGATGACAAGCAATGGATACAATCCCCGTCGCCATAACCAATGCAAAGTAGGCAGGGAAGAGATCGCGGGTTGCGCCTTCAATCAGGTTATTTACTTTACTCGACATACCGCACTCCTAGACGACTTTGCGACGCGTCCAAATCACCAATTGAAAGCTGCGCCAGAGATAACTGACGGGAAAACTCAACATGTGTACCAGCCTGCCAAATGGAAAGACTGCAATCAACAAGATGGCATTGAGGAAATGCAGTTTGGGAATCAACGGCAGGGATGCCACATATTGCGGTGCGGGTTGGAAGGTGGCAAGCGATACCACCCAGGGAGTGACCGTATGAATAAACCATGTCGCACCCCAGCGATAGCCGAACGCCATCCACAAACCCAGCGCCACCTGCACGATCAGCAAAACCAGCACAACCCAGTCAGCGGGCGTGGTTACCATGCGGACTTTGCTCGAAGCCACGCGCCGATAGAACATCGCCCCCGCGCCCACAAACGCCATGATGCCGAGAACTTTCCCAGCCAGTTCCGCAAGGTAGAGGGTTTCGGGCGTGCTATGCAAAAGGAACATCAACTTCGGCGCGACAAACCCGCCCAGATGAATGAGCAGGGTCGGCAGGATGCCGTAATGCCAAAGCGTCGAACCCCAGAATTGAATATCTGTCTCCAAAAATTGCGAGGAGAGACTTGTAAACGAAAACTGGTTGGTGAGAAAACGGTAGATCGTCCCGCCCACGGCAAGGGCAACCGCCACGTAGGGAAACACAACAAAGAGAAGATTATCAAGCATGGCTCAATTCCTTTTCAGGAGTGTGCATAAGAAAAAGTTGAAGCGCCTTCAACAAACGGACATACGGATTCTGCGACTCGGCAAACGCCTTGAGCATTTTTTCAATCGCGGGCGTTACACCCTCCACGAGCAGGGTTTGGCAAAACTCGCCCTGACGGTTGGCAGAATCCAAGCCAAGAAAGCGCAGGATGACGGCGAGATGATCGGGCAGTTCTTCGCCCGACGAGTACCCGAAAGCGCGGTAGGCTTCATTCAACTGCGCCATAAACGCGCCGCGCTTGTAACTCTCGCCAAACAATTGATAGCCCGCATACGGATAACAAACAGGCTGCATATCAAATGTGACCGTATAGAGTTCTTCGATTTTTTGAACGGACAGATTTTGGATTCCATTCTGGAATGCCGCCAATTCATCCGCTGCTTCTGGATGAACGCTTCGCACCCCGCCGAGGCAGGATTCCGTTATGGAGAACAGATCGCCGCCGGGATAGGAGATCAGATCAGCGAACTGGGTATAGAGGAGACCTGTGATGTCTTTGCTCATGATTACAAACCTCTGCGCGCGCCCTGGCTGCGACCAAATCCCGTTTCGGCTTTGCGCTGCTGCGGATCATACGTCTCTTCGATGTCGCCTTCGCGGCTGGCGGGCGGAATCATAAAGCGTTCCTGATAAGTTGGAAGCGAAGTCAGATGATAGATGGCTTCCGCTTCTTCCGCGTCCATGCCTGCTTTGGCAAGCGCGGCATTCGCCTCTTCCACGGTCACATCGCCGACGGTTTGGGCGCGTTTGTACAGGCGGACAGCGATCATCTTCTGGTAGGACTTGATGACCAGTTCATCGTTCCCAGCCGCCAGCGTGCGCGACATATAACGCACAGGCACGCGGGCGTTTTCCAGCGAACTGAACAGGTCGGTCTCCACGCGCTGGGTTCCGCTGCTCTGGGTCGCATTGAGGACGGGCAGAAGCGGCGGGACGTAGAACAGCATGGGCAGCGTGCGATATTCGGGATGAAGCGGAAGCGCGAGTTCCCATTCCTTCACGTAGCGATAGACGGGCGAACGCTGCGCGGCGGTGATCACGCCGTCGGGGATGCCGCTTTCTTTCGCGGCGGCAACAACCTTCGGGTCGTGCGGATCGAGAATCATCTCGCGCTGGCGTTGGACGAGTTGTTCATCAGGGACTTTGACTGCGGCTTCGATCTGATCAGCGTCATAAAGCAACACGCCCAAATAGCGGATGCGCCCCACGCAGGAATGGAAGCAGGCGGGAGCCTGTCCCGATTCGAGGCGTGGGTAGCACAGAATACATTTTTCTGATTTGCCTGTTGACCAGTTGTAGAAGGTCTTCTTATACGGGCAGGATGAAACGCACATGCGCCAACCACGGCATTTATCTTGATTGATTAACACAATGCCATCTTCGGCGCGTTTGTAGATCGCGCCCGAAGGACAAGCCGCCACACAACCCGCGTTGAGACAGTGATTGCAAATGCGCGGCATGTAGAAGTAAAAAAGTTGCTCGATGGAAAAGAGACGCTGCTTCTCTTCTTCGCTCATATCATTCAATAGCGGATCGTTGACCGCATAGACATTGGAGCCGCTCAGGTCATCATCCCAGTTGGGGCCCGACTCAATATCAATTGGTTTGCCATCGATGCGCGAGATGGGACGCGCCGTAGGTTGGTCATCGCCGAGCGGAGAGTTGAACAGGTCACTGTAGTTGTACGTCCACGGTTCGTAATAATCGTCCATCGTCGGCAGGGCAGGGTTGGAAAACAAATTTCCCAGCGTCTGTGCGCGGTTTTGCATTTTCAATTCCACTTTGCCGTTCTTGAGTTCCCAGCCGCCTTTGTATTTTTCCTGATCTTCCCATAAAGTGGGAAAGCCCGTACCAGGCTTGGTCTCGACATTGTTCCACCACATGTACTCCGCACCTTGTCGGTCGGTCCAAATGTTCTTGCAGGCGATACTACACGTGTGGCAGCCAATGCACTTATCGAGATGAAATACCATTGAAATTTGTGAGCGGATTTTCATAATGTGATTTCCTTTTCTTCACCACAAAGTGTCACTAAGAAAATACAAGGTTTTTACTTTGTGTATCTTTGTGACCCTTGGTGGTAAAGGTCTTTTAGAACTCTGGCTTTCCAGGCAGTTTACGCACCAAAACAAACGTATCGCGGTTGACGCCCGTCGGACCCCAGTAATTGAAACTGTAGGTGAACTGTCCATACCCGCCAACCATCAATGACGGCTTGAGGTGAATGCGCGTCGGGCTGTTGTGTCCGCCTGCGCGTTTGTTGCCGCGCATGGGTGACTTGGGCGTGCTGATCGTTCGTTCAGGCGCGTGATAGACAATACAAATTCCAGGTGGAATGCGTGCGCTAACGATGGCACGGGTGACGGTCGTGCCGTGATCGTTGTACAGTTCAACCCAGTCGTTGTCCACGATGCCGATTTCCTTCGCGTCCTGCTCGCTGATCCACATCGGCTCGATACCGCGCGAGAGAGTCAACATGCGGTCATTGTCGAAATAATTCGAGTGGATGTGCCACTTGGCGTGCGGTGTCAGGTAATTCAACTGAATCGTCTTGCCTTCGCTGCGGCTCTTGTCCAAATCGCCAAACGCCAATGGATCAGGGCGCGGCTTGTATGTTGGTAAGTGTTCGCCATACGCCAGATAGCCTTCATGATCGAGATAGAAATGCTGGCGTCCCGTCAACGTGCGCCACGGGACGAGCCGTTCCACGTTGAGCGTGTACGCCGAGTACGGGCGTCCATCGGACACAATGCCCGTCCAGATCGGACTATTGAGCAATCGGTGCGGCTGGCGCAGAATGTCGTTGAAGGTCATGCGGGTGGCGCGGGTATCTTCTGCCAGGTCGGTCAGTTTGAGTCCCATGCGCTCTTCTTCCGCTTGAAAAGCGCGGTATGCCACTTCGCCGTTGGTTTCGGGAGCCAAATGCAAAATCACATTCGCGGCTTCACGGGCAAACTCCAGTGACGGGTAACGCTGGTCATCCCATGAAACGGTCGGACGGCTTTCCATCATCTGTCGATACAAATCGCCCACTTCGATATGAATCCCGTGGATGGCAAAGCCTTCCTTCTCCACTTTGGGACCGTACGAAATGAAACGCTTGCCCAGGTTGGCATAATCGCGTTCGGTCACGACGAAGTTGGGCATGGTCACGCCAGGGATGGGTTCACACTCACCCTTCGCCCAATCGCGGATGTGCGCTTGCGCCATCTCGGCGGGCGTATCGTGTTGAAGCGGCATGGCAACCAAGTCGCGCACGGGTTCGGGCAAATGAACCTGCGCGAGTTCGCTGACCTTGCCCGCCAAGATCTTGAAAATATCCCAGTCCGATTTCGACTCCCATGAAGGCGGCACCGCCATCTGCAACGGATGGATGAATGAGTGCATGTCGGTCGTGTTCAAATCATCCTTCTCATACCAACTCGCGGTCGGCAGGACGATGTCCGAATACAACGCGGACGTATCCATGCGGAAGTTGATGTCTACCACCAAATCCAATTTACCTTCGGGCGCTTCATCGCGGTACACAACTTCTTTGAAGTGACTCTTATCCACCTCTTCCGAAATCACCTGATGATGCGTGCCGAGATAATGCTTGAAGAAATATTCCTGTCCCTTCGCGCTGGCATTGAGCGCATTTCCGCGCCAGATGAACCATAGCCGAGGCCAGTTTTCGGGAGCATCGGGATCCTGTACTGCGAACTTCAGTTCGCCCGACTTAAGTTGCTCCACCACCCATTGACGAATTTCCGCATCGGACTTCGCCCCAGCCTGCTCTGCCCGCCTGACAATTTCCAACGAACTGACATTGAACTGCGGATACGACGGCAACCATCCCATACGCACCGCGCGGATGTTTGCATCAAGCGTGTGCTCCTGAGTCATGTCGCGGTGGCTTTCACCGTCAGGACGTGTAACAGGCTGAGGTTCCGTGTAGGTGCGTTCGTATCGCCATTGATCGGTATTAACATAATGGAAGGACGGCGTGTTCATTTGGCGCGGTGGCTTCTGCCAATCCAACGCAAAGGCAATCGAAGCCCACGGCGCGGCGGGAGCAAGTTTCTCCTGCCCAACGTAATGATTCAAACCGCCGCCGTTGCGCCCCACACAACCCGTCAACATCAACGTGCCGATACAGGCGCGATAAATGAGATTGTTGTGATACCAGTGATTGACACCCGCGCCGATGATGACCATACACTTGCCTTCGGTCTTGACGGCGGTCACCGCCCACTCGCGCGCAAATTGAATCACGGTCTGACGGTCAATGCCTGTGTAGCGTTCCTGCCATGCGGGCGTGTACGAAAGATTCTCCTCGTCATAGTTCGCGGGATAATCGCCTTCGAGTCCGCGCCCAACGCCGTACTGCGCCATCAATAGATCGTAGATGGTCGCCACAGCAGTTTTGCCGTTCGCGGTTTCAATATATCGAACGGGGATGTTGCGCTGGAAGGATTTGTTCTCGCCAAACTCCGCAAACGAAACGGAGAGTTGATCCGCTGAACCCAGGAAGGTCAGTTGGGCGCGGATCTCGCTTCCATCCAGACCGTCCTTCGGCTCCAGATTCCATTGCCCCTTCTGCTGCTGCCAGCGGAATCCGAGACTGCCTTGCGGCATCCGCGGCGCGGCGCTGATCTCGTCCCACACCAAAAATTTCCACTCGCCGTTTTCAACATCTTTCGTACGTTCCACCTGCCCCGCGCGGATCATACGCCCAGGCACAAATTTTCCATCCACCTCATTCAGTTCCACAAGGAAGGGCGCGTCCGAATATTGGCGCAGATAATCTAAAAAGTAAGGCGTCGGGTTTTGATAATGGAACTCGTTCATGATGACGTGATTGACCGCCATCCAAAACGCGCCATCCTGCCCCGCGTTGACGGGAACCCACCAGTCAGCATACTTGGCGACCTGACTAAAATCAGGCGCGAAGACCACCAACTTCGTCCCGTTGTGACGCGCCTCCGCGGCAAAATGCACATCGGGCGTGCGTGTCATGCTCATGTTCGACCCGACCGACGCGATGAACTTGGCGTTGAACCAATCTGCGCTTTCGGCAACGTCGGTCTGCTCGCCCCACACTTCGGGGCTGGCGGGCGGCAGGTCGCTGTACCAATCGTAGAAACTCATGCTCACGCCGCCCAGCAATTGCATGAAGCGGCTCCCGCCCGCGTAACTCAACATGGACATGGCGGGAATCGGCGAGAACCCGATAATGCGGTCGGGTCCATATTTTTTGACGGTGTAAATCGTGGACGCGGAGATCATCTCCAACGCTTCATCCCATTTCACGCGTCGGAATCCGCCCTTGCCCCGCGCCTGCTGGAATGACTTACGCGCCGCTTCATTCTCAATGACGGCTCTCCACGCTTCGACGGGGTCTTTGTGCTCCTCTTTGGCTTTGCGCCACAGGTCGAGCAACACCCCGCGCATATACGGATACTTCACGCGAATCGGGCTGTACTGATACCACGAGAACGAAATTCCGCGCTGACATCCACGCGGCTCATACGGCGGAAGACCAGGCTGCAGCGACGGATAATCCACCGCCTGCAATTCCCAGGTCACAATGCCGTCCTTCACATAGATCATCCACGAACAACTGCCTGTGCAGTTCACGCCGTGCGTACTGCGTACCACACGGTCATGCTGCCAGCGATTCCGATAAAACTCCTCCCACTGACGGGCTTGCGGGTTTGCGATTTCTTCGATCCAGCTCACGGATACCTCCTTGTTTGTATTTCAGTACCGCAAGGTTTACCTTGCGAATGACAATGCGAGCATTGTCGTATGAGTTATTGTTGCTTCCTCACCGCGTCACGGACAAGTGTCTTGCGAACGCCGCGTAGACGGTTGCGGTAGATAATCCCGAAAAACACGACCGCAGCCCCAACTCCGCCGAAACTAAGGACAAACACCATCCATTCCTTGTCAACTTCCTCTTCGCCAGCAGACTCCGTCATGAAGACGATCAAGTCGGCTTGCTCGGCTTCGGTCAGCGGATGCGTGGTATAGATGGGTTCCATAACAGGCGAAATTTCTGCTCCGCTATTGGCTAAAATGGAGATCATTTTATTTTGTGTGAGGCGGTCAGAAACATCGGTCAGGTTCGGACCCATATTTCCCCCGCCGAGCAGTCCGTTATCGCCAATACTATGACATCCCATGCAGGGCGGACCTTCGTTCTCAAAGTGGGCGTAGCCCATGAATAATTTTCGCCCGTTCTCCGCGTCTCCCGCATCAATGGCTTTGACAGAAACCGGTATCGCCCCTTTCCTCGGCGCAGACATACATCCTGATAACAGGATGGCGAAAAACATGATGACAAATAGAGTCGTGCTCCCTTTCGATTTGCCTTTTTTATTGGTCATGGGTTACAGCCTCCTGATGAAGGGAATGAAGCATGGGACGGCATCTCCTATAAAGAGTTTCGAGCACTTTTAATTATATGTGAAAAAATGAACAATGCTTCCCCCAAGAATACTTTAATCCCCGCCTCATTCCCATCCCCCGTCCTCCCGACTCAGGAATGAAAAAAGAGTGATTGATTAATCACTCTTTTTCGAAAAGAATTAGTTCGTTCCCACCTACAAAATCCCTCTTGCGTGGGCTGCCTTTGCCGCCTCACGCCGCGTATGAACATGCAACTTGGAGAGAATATTGCGAATGTGGGTTTTCACCGTGTTCAGACTGATATTCAACTGAGCGGCGATCTCTTTATCCGTTGCGCCTTTTGCCGCCTGCACCAACACCTGCTGCTCTCTTTCCGATAACCCACCATCGTCTTCTGACTCTGAAACGCCGCCCGTGCTCAAGCGCCGAAACTCCGAAAGGACACGTCCCGCCAGATTATGTGACAATGCGGCTTCCCCACGCAATGCGCCGCGCAGCATTTCCAATAAATCTTGTGAGCGGATGTCTTTTAACAGATAGCCTTGTGCTCCATTCTTGAGTGCGTCGAAAAGCATGGAATCATCGCCGCGAATGGTCAACATGACTATGATCGTCTCTGGCAGGGTGTGACGGATCTGCCGCGCCGCTTCAATGCCGTCCATGCCAGGCATTTGCACATCCATTAGGATCAAATCTGGCTTTAATTCCTGCGCCTTGACGAGGGCTTCAAATCCGTCGCTGGCTTCGCCAACCACCTGCAGATCGGGTTGGGAGCTGATGATACCCGCCAGCCCTTCGCGGAAAAGTACATGGTCATCAACGATCAACACGCGGATTTTTTCCATATTCATCTCTTCGTTATGCCTTCCACCATAAAGTAACTCGAGTACCTTGTTCCACCGCAGATTGAATCTCGATTCGCCCGCCAATGTGTTCGGCACGCGCGTTCATAATCTGCAAACCGAAATGCCCGTTGGGAGCGGGTTGGGATGAATCAAATCCGTGACCGTTATCTTCAACTGTCACAAAATATTCTTCGCCGCACCTGCCTGCAAACACGCTCACCTTCCGCGCCCCCGCGTGACGGGCGGAATTGATCAACGCCTCGCGGACGATGTTGATGACCTGCTCGGCGGTGGCGGGAGAACATTCAGGCGCAGAATCAGGCTCGGGTAGCCAGACCAGTTCAAAGTCATGTTGTGAGGCGATCTCGTCCAGCGCAGCACGCAGGCGGGTGTATAAATCCAAAGAGGGCGGTTCTTCCATCAAACGGTTGATGGCGCGGCGCACTTCGCTGGTGGCTTTGTTGATCGTCTCGCGCGTTTTGCCAAGATGATCCAGCGCCGCGCCTTTCTTTCCATTGGAAAGAAATTCCACAACTTGATCGGTCATCAAGCCAAGATAGGAAAGCGTCTGCCCAAGTCCATCGTGCATTTCTGCGGCAACGCGGCGGCGTTCTTCAAGGGTTGCCACGCGCTCGGCTTGCGCGAACAGCCGCGCATTTTCCAGCGCAATTGCGGCGACGTTTGCCAGTTTGGTTAACATCTCGGCGGACTCGTTCGCGAATTGATTTTGCGCGGGGCTTCCCACGCATAAGGCGCCGATGACGCGGTCGCCAATGCGCAACGGAGCCGCAAGATGACTGGCGCGATATTCATCCGAAAGCATACGGCATCCGCCATTGCATGAATCCGAACCGCAGATCATGGTGTGGTCGCTTGTCAGTACCGCCAGTGCAAATTGCTCATCGGTCGGCATCACCTTGCCAACAATCGCATGTTGCGGTCCGCTCAATGCCTGAAGTTTCAGCCAATGCTGGTTTTCATCGACGAGGCACAACGAAGCCACCTCACCGCCCAGCAACGTGCGCGCCTTTTCGGTGACGGAATTCAACACTTGTTGAATATCGAGTCGCGATGAGATCTCACGGCTGACCTGATTGAGTGTCTCCAATTCCTGTGTACGCTGGGCAACCCGCTGTTCCAACTCTGCGTTCCATTGGATGAGTTCAACGCGGGCGGATTGAAGACTGAGTCGCATATCGTCAAATGCCTGAGACAACACCCGCATCTCTTCGGGACCTTGAACCTGCGCCGCCGCATCAAGCTGATTCTTCCCGAGTCCTTTTGCCGCCACACCCAACGCCAGAAGCGGTTTTAACAAGGAACTCCGCATGGTCCATGCGCCGACCGCCAGCAACGCCAGAGCGGAGATTAAAAATACAAATTGAATCAGGCGCAGGCGATTTACCTTTGCAATTGAGGCGGCTTCATACAAACGCACAACGGCATCTGTTTTTTGAACCAGAATTTTGGATTGGATTCCAAGGTCGACCTGCAACAGACCCGGCTCGGGCGGCGAAGCGGTACTTGTGCCCAACATGGAACGATATTGAAGCCAATTCGATTCTATATCTTGCAACGCGGCTAAAATCTGCGGGTCGCTTGTCTCTGGCAGGGTGGCGATACTATCTTCCAGGTATGGAGCCCCTCCCCCGTTTTGCAAAGCGAATAAAGTTTCGCCGAACATCCGCTCCGACTCGCGCAACTCCCCCAGCGCGGACTCATCCCCGCCTTGCAATTGAAGCGCGAGACGGGTCATTTGCTGAATCAACATACGCTGACGCCCTGCAAGGTTGATCACAAGAGCGTCCTGCCTTTGTGTCTCACTTCCCCACAATGTCGCGGCAACAGAAACAGCTACAAGTAAGACGAAGGCGGTAAATAAAAGGGTTAATCGTCCCTGAAGACTTTTAAGCATGATAATAACTGGTCGTTATTATACATCTTGACGATAATGCAAAATCATGCATTTTATAAAATTATCGACCCAGGTTACTCAGTTAAACCCAATTTTGACAGCCAAGGAAGAAATTAGAGACACAAAAAACTTGGCAACATGGCGTCTTGACGGTTTAATGCGTATGGCAAGTTATTGATATGAAGGGGAAGCGCATCTATTGGACATCATTATGGTTGATTGATCTCGATGTAATCAAACTCGGCAAATGCTCCCACAGAAGGCGTCTGGGCAGCGAGGAGACCGATGGAGACCGGTTGTTGATCTACGGTGTGACTGCCGATCACAACCCAATTGACGCCGTCCGTTTGATAGTAAGCAGTGTAATTATTACCTTGTCGAACAATGCGAATCTGACTTATATCGCTTGATCCTGCTATGCCAAAATTATCCCCCACTGTTGAGCCATTCTGCAAGTTGTCGAAATAAAAGCCGCTGCCCGGGCAGTTCCCCAGGTCACAGTAGGCGTGCCCGGCTTGCAAGACAGATTTCTCATCGAACAAAATAACCAAACCGGCAAACTCAAAATTCTGCGATGGCGAAAAATTTACCGATGTACGAATATCAAAATCACCCTGTGGTGCGGATGTGGTAAGGACGTTGCCCGGCAATCCGCTCAAATATCCTTCGGTTGATAGATTGATCCGCAGCCAGCCCGGAGTTGTTGTCAGAGACCAGGCAGAGTCATCCTGACGGAGCCAAGTCCAGCCGAGCCCGGGTGAAAGTTTGCCGTCGAATTCTTCACGAACAGAATTTGAGAAAATCGGTTCCGCATCATTTCCACCCGTCGAATTTTGTGGAACGGGACTGGCAAAAACCGGAAGGTTTGGAGTGGGAGGTAAAGCAATCACAGTAGGTTGCGTTGGAGTGGTACCGGGAATACTACACGCAAATGTAGCGAGAAGCATAATCCATAGTGGAAAAAGAGTTTTACATTTCATGGTTTCTCCTTCAAAATTTGAACTTTTTCTACTTAACTGTGATAACCAGGTCGAACTCGCCGCTATTATCAGTACATTCCCAATCGTTAACGGTGAACAATAACCGTCCACTCTTCTGGGCTGTGAACTCAGTTGTCTCTCCCACGCGAAACGGCTGCTGGTCTTCCACTCTTCCAACCAGCGTTCCATAACCGGCATTTATGAGCGGACATTTCGCATCAAGACAGATATTCTCTGACTGTCCATTTGGGTCGTTGAAACTGATGTCATTTCCTGCCCAGGTGTTGATCGTCCCGGTTGCTGTAATACTGACCACCTGCCCGATAGAAACTGTCACATTCGAATCCATCCAACAAGCAGAAGCAGGTAACTTCACTGTAAACGTAGATTCTGCTGATGGATTTTGAGGCTGAGATATGGGACTGGCAACAATAGGCAAGTTCGGTGTGGGTGGCAAGGCAATCACTGTCGGCTCAGCCGGAGCCGAGCCAGGAAGACTGCAAGCCAGAAGTGCTGCAAACAATACAAGAATGGGAAAAACCATTTTTTGATTCATTCTTTGCTCCTCTGTTTTTTATGGCACAAACATCCACCAAACGCCAACTACGCCTAATAGAATTCCGATTAACACTCCAAACATTCCCCATAATCGAAAACCAAGGTCAACCCAGCCAGACCGCAATACGGGGCTGTGGGCGCTGCCAGAGATAAGCCGGATCAAACCGAATAGAAGGATAAAGAAGCCGAACGTGATGCATAAAACGCCGCGTCCGCGATCTGTATCGACAAGGCTGACGAGAAAAGCATTTGCCATACCGGGGTTCATCCATTCCACGATGGTATGGAGCAAAATCCCTGCGCCAAAAAGGAGGATGATCAATCCCAACAGTCTGGCAGAGAGACCCGAATAATGTTCACGGCGGCTGTAGAGCCGGTCTAACAATTGAAGCCTGCCTTGAATCAAAGTCCCTGCCCCTAAAGCCACAGCAAACAACCCAAAGATGGAAAATGCCACAGGCAAGAGGAATGGCATGTTGAATTCATCCGCGAGATATGCCATTCCTCCGGCAACGAGAAATATGGGGACAGCAAGTTTTTCGATGATACGCATGGTCACGGTTTACTTTGACAAATAAACGTAGTGTCATTGACCTGCCACCAGTTGCAGTTGTTGGCGACACATGTGCGTTGGTCGGTGAAGGCATTACAGGCATCGACCGGAGGCTGACCACCTGAGTTGCCTGACCCACAGGCTTTCGCTTCAATATCAGGGTTGACCGGCGTACGCAGGGAAGTATCCCCGTCACTTTGCTGAACGACTACCTGATAGCCAATAATGGCAGTATCAAACGGGATCGAATTTCCAAACATGGCGGACATGCTGATCGTGCCGCGATACAGGTCATTGCCAATCGGGTTCATGCCAACGCTTTGAAACTCGCCGCCGTTGAAGTTATAGAACAGCACCACAGCGGCGATCCCTTTTGAAGCAGTGGCACGAGCCGTCACAACCGTCTCCATCGATCCGCATGAAGAGTCGCCGACGTACACCACCCAAGTCGAGACTTCGGTTACGGAAAGTTCATCGGGCACAGAAGGCGCGGGCGTAAGAGTCGGTCTGGGGGTCAGAGTCAGAACCGGATCCACAGGCTGAGGCGGAACTATTTCCACATCTTCGCCGGGGATGACGAAAAAGGTTTCAGCATATCCGCTCCAATTTCCTTTGTTATCCTGCGCCCGCAATTGAAGAGCATAGGTACCGGGTTCGGTCACCGCACAGTCGCGGTTTAATGTAACGAGTGATGCAGCTGTATCAGGGCTTGGAACCGAGGATGATTGCCCGTTGATCAGCAATTCAAAGACAGCGACTCCATTTGGAGATGCGCCATGCGCTACAATCGCACATGGATTGGGCGGCCATAAAATCGTGCCGGGCAAAGGCGCATCGAACCAGGCTCGCGGCGAGTCCGAACCGAATGAATTCGATCCATCCGATGCGGGAGAACAACCGCATAGTATCGCCAGCATCAAAGCAATAAGGGAAAGTTTTTTTGAGTTCATGGTCTTCTCCATGTTAAGGAGCTGGGAAGTAATAAACATCCAGTTGGAAATTACCGATAGCAGAAACGCAGAGCGAAGTGTCTGCCTCTTCCGTTGGCAAGGCTGGGAACCAGCCCCGCAAGACAAAGCCAAAGTTACTGCCCGGTTTATTCATCCACTTGCTGACGATGGTCGTTACATCTGCCTGTGGAGCGGTGTAGGGATTGACTGATACACTCGGTCCGCCATATGGCATGGTTCCGTTGATCCAATGATCGGCATCTATCATCCCGCTCCAGCTTTGATCTGGTCCGCTAACTGTGACCACACAGGAACTTGGTTTTGGAGCAGCCACAGCGCCACCCAAATAAACTTGATCGAGTTTCACAAATCGCAGGATCGCCTTTTGCACTACAGCATTGGAGGGAATTTCACCCTCCAGTTTGAATTTGACCCCGCCCTGATAATATTCATCCATATAACAATCTGACACGCCGATCCCGCCTTCGGAGTCTCGTATTGCTGCGCCAATGTAAACTTCACCCGGTTGAGAGCCGAATCCTGAATTATCCAGACGGAATATATGAGCCTGAGTATAGGGACAGTCTTCGCCAAGGCTAAGGACATCCTCAGTTGTCAGCCATTCGGTGACGTTCATCAGTGTGATCTTCTTCGCCGTCGGCGTGTTTCCGGGGCAATACACTGCCGATTTTTCAGAGACTTGAGACCCGGGACTGTCTGCATACGCTTCCACAACATAGCACTTGGCGCCCCAAGGCAGGGGGACAAAAGCAACTCTCATGGCAGAAGACTTTATGTCAGCAAGATATTTTTCCTGATGCGTAAACGGGTCATATTCATAAAGAGTGTATCCAGCGATCGTATCGGCTCCGTATTTGCAAAAGCCGGGCCAGCAAACTTCCGGCTTCCATTCCCAAATCAGAATAATATTTTGCTTTACCTTGGCATTCATAAGCGCAGTACAAAGGAATCCGGCGACAACGGGATCACCATGTGATACGCATTCGTTTGCATCCTTCGGTTCACGCAATGCAAAGGGAGGCGGCACCGAAGCGGGTCCTCCGCCTTTCCCTAGTGGGGGTTGCGGAATATTCGGGATTCCCGTCAGAAAAAATCCTTCGGCATTGATCACGATCTCTTTAAGAGGGTTACTGGCATCGAACTGCGCCTGTCCCTGCCCAAGGTATTTCAACACATCCCCAATCCAGCCCCAACACTGCGCCTGGATCACAGTTTGATTTGCGGCTTGGTTTAGTTGTGTGTAAAGATTCTCCACACCCTGAAAGAAATCAAATGGATTCTTGGGTATCTTTTCCCAAACTCCTGCCCCGCCCGATGTATAACAATAGGATTTGTCTACTGGCTGGGTCGGCTTGAAGATCCACAAGACTGAATTTGGAATGGGATTGATCTTCGCCCCGCCGCTTGGAGTCTGTCCCTGTTCGCTTCCCTGCCCGGACCCATTGCCTGATCCTTCATTCCCGATCGGAATCTTCACCTGTATCCCTCCCGGCAACGGCAACGATGGGTCTATTTTCGGATTCGTTCCTATCATCACATCCGGCGGCACTCCATATCCCGCGCCGATCTGAGGCAAGGTCTGCCCATCCCCTGCAACACCTTCGATCACCCCATCTCCTGCCAGTACCTGAACAAGAATCACCTGCGAATATCCCACATTTCCTTTCATGTCTGTTGCCTGCGCATAAAACGAATGGACGCCCAAGGGCCATGCCTGCCACGTCCAAGAGGCGTTGGAACCGGGCACCTTTCCAAGAGATTGACCATCGAGGAACAACTCCATTTCCTGTACCGTCTCTGTGGCAACCGCCTCTGCCGTTACCGAAATAAAATCACCCGCGTTTGCCTCGTCCCCACTCACGGGAGAAGTGATCGTTACCACCACCGAAGATAAAGCCGCCCCATCGAATGTTAGAGATTGAGTTCCAAACATCCATATCCCGCCGCCAAGAAGTAATATCAGCAGGAGAGTCAATCCACCACCAATCAAACATCCCCGGCGTGAAGATCTTTTCTTCATTTCATTCTCCTCGTTTGGGTAAACATGCGGCATTGTCTGGGTAGCCGGTTCAACAGGTGACTCGATCCACATAACCTGCCAACCTTTGCCATCCCTTTTTCGAGACAGCCGACGAACCACACGCCGCATACGCATTTTGCACAGCATAACAAAGCCAATGCAAAAAAACATGACATTATTTGCCATTCTTGCAGCAGTTGTATAATTTATTCATGAAACCAAATCAGACAAAACATGGCCGATTTACGACAGAGTTCCATGATTTTGGTTCATATCTAAAATACCTTCGTCGCCGCGCAGGGCTGGGTCAACGAGAACTGGGCTTGGCAGTCGGCTATGGTGAAGCGCAAATTTCCCGCCTTGAACATAATCATCGCCTGCCGGAACTTTCCATGATCCAGGCGCAATTCATCCCAGCGCTTGGGCTTGAAAACCAATCTGACTCAGCAAATCGTCTCGTGGAATTAGCTAAACTGGCTCATGCGAAACAAACTTCAGACAAGATTGTTTCAGAAGAGATCGGCGTTCTTGAAGAGCTTCCAGTTATTGCAGGAAGTGAGGTCTTTCGTACCTCGGCAATCGCTTCGCTAAAAGCCATTTTAAATAAACAAAATGTCGTCCTCTTATATGGGTTCCCCGGCGTTGGCAAGAGCGCTCTTGCTGCTTCCTTCATACGAACAGTGTATGGGACACAACCTATTTTTTGGCATACAGTCAGCCAAAGTGATCCATCTCCTCTGAAAACGTTCATACGGCAGATTTCTTTATTCCTCGTTTCGCAAGGAGAGGAAGAAGCGGCTCTTTTTACGCAATCAACCAACATTTCGCTCGAAGCGGGAATTTCCTCCATTGCTGAAAAAATTCACACCTTAAACCCCTTCATCTGCATGGACGAAGTCCAGCATTTGAGAGACCTTTCTCTTCTCGAAGATCTAATTGCCAAGAGTCAGTGTAGATTTCTGCTCGTATCACGCGAGAAACTCGCGGTCAGCCATGCAGTGTTTTTGCCGCTTTCTGGCATGGAAGAAGAAGAGACTGTCTCATTATTAACATCAATGGGTTTGTTACTCCCAATTGATGTCATGCGAAATCTGCACGCTCTCACCCAGGGGAACCCGATGCTCCTGAGACTGGCAGGCGCCAAAATTCTGCAAAACCCTTCTCAGGTAGAAAAATTCATAAGGTTGTTATCCTCGCAAAGAGAAATCACGACCTTTCTCATGGAAAATGCAATGGAAGGTTTATCCGATTCTGACAAGAATCTTCTTTACTTGATTTCCATTTTTCGAGAGCCGGTCAATTTATTCAATGCCGATCTAGCAAACCGTCTTCATTCACAGGGTGTTGTTGACAACCTGAACAATTCGATCTCCAACCTTCTAAAGCGGCATTTTCTGGATAACCCCTCAGGTGCATATTTGCATCCCCTTCTGCAAGAACATCTCAATGCTGTCATTCAAACGTGGAGAGGTTCCTTTTATCAATTTCACCTTCTGGCAGCAAACCACCTGAGAGCCACGACCCAAAACATTGTCGAACCGCTGTATCACCTGACACAAACAGAACAGGTTGAAGAGACCCTTCTCTATCTTCAGGAAAACCTCCTGAAACTGGATTCAACCGGCCAGGGAGAAGCAGCAGCGGATTTGATTTCATCCATGCTGACCCGCATCAAAAATTCATCCCTCCTTTCGGCAGAGCAGGAGATTCAATTACTTTCCATTCGCGGGCAGTTACTCATGAGCGGGCGGCACGCTGCAGATGCCGAAGCGGATTTACGTCAGGCTCTCGCCCTGGCAATTCAATCAAACACTGCGCCAGAAGTTCGGGTTTCCATATTATTGAAATTGGCTCGTTTTTTGTTGCAGAGGGGAAAAGTTCCCGAAGCCGACCAACTATGCGACGAAGTAGAGAAAATTCCCGCCTCTCCCTCAAACCCGGGCATGATGGCAGAAACTCGGGCAGTTCGCTGCACTGTGAGGTTGATGCAATCCCGGTTTGAAGAATCTGCTGAATTGGCAAATCAAGCGCTGAAACTGGCAGAGCCGCTCATCCATCGCGAAATCCGTCTTGTTGCCGGAGTTCATACAATGGCATACAACTCCCTTGGCATTCTCGCAAATATTCAACGGAATATCCCAGCCGCCCTCTCCCATTGGCGAAATGCAGAAGAAGCCGCACTGCTTGCCGGTAACCTGCGAACTGCGTTTCGGATTAAAGGAAATATCGGAGCGTTGTTCTTCGACCAAGGTGAGATCGATGAAGCGCGTCAAAGTTATGAGGGTATTTTGGATGCAGTACAGGCAATGGGTGACATTTTCACATTGGGGAAAATACTCAACGCACTTGGAGCGATCTATCACCTGCAAGCACGTACTGCCGAAGCAATTGAAATGCTCGACCGCGCCAAACAACTCAAACATTTAATCGGCGATGTACAAGGCGAAGCCACAACCGATAACCAGCGCGCGCAGGTTCTGTTGGCAAGAGGAAAAGCACAAGAAGCAATGTCCATTATCGAGAGATTGTTGAAACAAACCGAAGAGACCGGCGAAATGCGCTGGCGGGCATCCTACCTTGATACGGCAGGAACGATTTTGCTTGCCCTTGGAGAATTCGCCAAAGCGAAAGTACGCCTCGAAGAGGCTTTGGCGCTCCCCGCCGCTTCCAATGATCCCCAATTGAAAACTTATCTTCGGAACCATCTCGCGCTAGCTCATCTTGCATCAGGTGAACGGGAAAAAGCGGAAAGTGTTTTTAACGTGACGGAAGGTACCCTTACCTCAGGATTGGTGGCTATAGAGAGCCATCTCGTAGAAGCAATCCTACTGTTGGCATCGGGAAAATCAGCAGAGGCAGGAAAACGACTAGTGACTATGGAAAAAGAATCCAGCGACCGATCCCTGACATTTTATAACCGGATGGCTCGACATGTCATGGATTCGCTTGAAAAGAAATTATCCATTCCAGCCTGCATATTGAACGCGATGGGTGCGCGTGGGGACGCTGATTAATTGGTACAGGGAATCACTTCGTGATTCTACAAGACATCGACAAAATTGCGAAAGAAAAAGCTGTAATAATTTTGCACGGCATTGTGACCATTTCATAATCAAGGAGTATGATGCAAAGCGATATTCTTCTCAAAAGATTGCAAGCCTTCGAATTCCTGCATGGACTGGATGAGCCATCCCTGCTAGATCTTGCAAAAAGCGCAGTATGGAAAGTGTTCCCACCCAATGCGGTTGTCTTTTGGGAGGGCGATACCGAGTCCAATTTGTATTACTTGCAATATGGTTCTTTGAAAGCCCTGCGAACGGCTTCCGATGGACGCGAACAAGTGTTACGTTTTTTGGATGCCGGCGAGATATTCAATGAGATTGGTGTGCTAGCGAAACGCCCCAATCCTGTGACGGCGGTGGCATTGGAAGAGTCGGGCATTTGGCTCATTCCGCGCCATGCGTTGGAGGAGGTAGTGATGAAATATCCACAGACAGCGTTGCAGATCATCGGTAATATGGCGGATAAGATTATCGATTTGGTGATGCTTGCGTCAGATCTTTCACTCAAGACGGTAGAAGCACGTTTTTCAAAACTATTATTGGATTCCGCCGATGGCAATGTGATCGAACGCCGCCGCTGGACGAATCAGACCGAGCTCGCCGCACATTTGGGAACCGTGCCCGATGTACTCAGCCGTGTCATCCGTGAATTGACAAGGGCGGGGCTGATCGAAATGGACAAACAGCAAATTCGCATCCTTGATCGCGTTGGTTTAGCGGAGCGAGCCATGTTGAGGGAAGATTAATGTTGAAAACGTGGCAAAATGTGGCTCGGATGTGACAGTTGATATCTAATTCATAGGATATTGCTGCAAGCAAAGCAAATTACCGTTTATGACTTTCCGATTAAATTTAGAAACACATCTACAACTCTTGGATCAAAATGTGAACCAGCCTGTTGGCGGATATATTCAATGGCCTTGTTTTTTGTCCATGCGGGGCGATAGGGCCGATCACTGGTCAGTGCGTCAAAAACATCCACCACAGTAAAGATACGCGCTGCCAGCGGGATTTCTTCTCGCATGAGTCCGCGCGGGTAGCCAGTGCCATCCCATTTTTCATGATGACAATATGGGATATCCAGTGCAGGCAACAAATAAGCAATGGGAGATAACATCTCATACGCGAGTTGTGGATGCTGGTGCATCATTGCCCGCTCATCATCACTTAATGCTCCTGATTTGCGCAGAATGTTATCAGGGATGCCCATTTTTCCAATATCGTGGAGCAATGCGCCACGTCGTATATGTTTTAATTCAACGTCGCTTATTCCGAAAGCTTGCGCTAATTGGATTGTCAAGTTGGTAACGCGCAAGGTGTGTTCTTCGGTCTCTTTGTCGCGCAAATCGAGTGCGCGGGACCAGCCTTCGATGGTTGTATCGTACGCGAGGATAATGTCCTGGGACTGTTGTATTGTTTGTAAGTGGAGAACCTCTGCATGTTTGCGGGCAGTATGTTCAGCTTCGAGCAAGCGGGTATTCTCAATAGCAATGGCTGTCTGGTTGGCAAGTAGGGAAAGAAGGCGAATTTCGTCTTCGCTCCATTGCCGGGGAAACTGAGAATACACAGCGATGCTACCAAGCGCTTCTTCGCCCATCAACATCGGAACGATCAATGATGAAGTAAGTATTATATTTTGATCGTCCATGTTTATTTTCAATTGTTTTTCAAGATTAAGATCCAGATTAATGACTGGCATCTTCACGCGAATGGATTGAAATATGGCGGAGTTATCGGTAAGCAAAACATCAGCGATATCCTGCGTTTTCGAGGACGAGAAACCTAAATCAGTTTTCATGGAAAAATTGCCATCAACGGCAACCAAAGCCAATATGGCATATTCAACCTGCAACGCATCAGAGACCACTTTTATGGTTTGGTTCAGGATAGTTTGCAGTTTGCGTTCGCCCAAAAGCATTTGTCCATGCCCAAGCAGGATTTGTTGTTCACGAGTACGCTGTTCTTTTGCTTGCTCATACAAACGAGCACGTTCAATTGCAACACCGATCTGATCGCCGATGGAGCTGAAGAGCCGGTAATTCTCGATCGTAATGGCGGAGCCAGATGGAGGCACAATATTGAGATTCCCCAAAAGCATGGTCCCAGCACGAACGGGTATACTAGCATGGGAATGATATGGGTAATCGGGACTCGTAACTTTTTTCAATTGTTGGCACTCAACGATTTTGATTGCCGTATCCAGTTTTCCGAGCTGTAGCAACTCAATACAACGACAATGGGTTCGCATGGCGGACCAGTCAGCAGGGTCTAATTCGGGCGGCAAGTTGTAGGATGCCGCAAGGCGATTCTTTTGGAAGCCGTCCAGCAATACGACCCAGCCACAACGCATATTCATGGCTGTGATGACTGCTTCCAGGCTTCGTTCCAACGCTTCTTGAATATTGGCAGAACGGTTCAAGGCGTTTGCCACGGTCTGTAAAATCTGTAACTCCTTCAATTGTTCAGAGGTTTGCCGAAAGAGGCGTGACCGTTCAATTGAAATGCCCAATTGTTTTCCGATGGCGGTGAGGGTTTCCCGCAGGCCAGCATCTGGCCGAATTCTTTTTCTAAAATACAGCATGAATGTACCCAGAAGTGAATCCATGCCGGAAAGCGGGACACATATTAGCGAACGATAACGCGCTTTCTGTGCCAAATTTTGCCGTTGATATTGTTCTTCGGTTTCGATATCAGGGATGAAGAAAGCCCTTTGGCTTGAATATGCCAGACCGGGTATACCTGTTCCAAGGGGAAACCGAATATCCAAAGAGCCTGACATAAAATCAGGATCCAGGTTGTACTGTGTTGTAAATTGCAACTCTCCAGACGGATTAACCAGATGGCATTCCGCTCCATCCGCAGCGGCCAGTTTTGCGGCTTGTTCCAATGCCGTGGATAAAACAGTGTGGGCATCAGTCCATGTATGGGTCGTTGAGATTAGCTTTTTTAGTACGGCTAATTCCGAGGCAGAGTAGGTCGGAATATGCCTTTGCTGTTTAGGATTCATAGTTTACCCATATGAGTGGAATGAAGCATTTTCAATACACGGTTACTTCCTAGGATAAACTGATTGTAATAGAGATTTTTCGGTAGTGGTTTGTATAATGATGCTAGTCTGGCGGAGCGGGCCATGATTCGGGGAGAATAAAAATTAGCTTGAAAAACCCGACAAAAGTCGGGGTGTGAAGCGGGGGTTTCCAGTAAAGTCAGACATATCAAAAAGGAGACGATATGTCCGACATTTATTTTTCAGACACAAAATCACAGGCTATCTTTTCGGCAGAGGGTCCAAAACCGCAATTCCTATTCGACACACCACAATTCAAAGCGTTAGTCGTCGGGCTGGAGGCGGGCGGGCAAATTCCCTATCACCCTGGTGAGGCGGCGATGTATCACTTTCTCGAAGGGGAAGGCTTGATGACTGTCGATGATGAAAGCTTTGCCATTAAACCTGGTGTGACTGTGGTTGTGCCAAGCGGCGCGAAACGCGGCATGAATGCGAAGACGCGCGTGGTGTTCTTAGGCGCAAAGGGAGAACAATAATGAACACACCGAAACGGTACCACCCTATTCAAGTCACGTTACATTGGTTGGTTGTGCTTCTGGTGATTGCCGCCTTTGTTATTGGTAAATCCATGAGCGGACAGCCCAACGATGCCGCCAAACTCACGCCGTTGGCATTGCACATGGCAGTGGGAATCATCACATTGCTGGTCATTGTCTATCGGTTTGTCATGCGATTGCGACTGCCCAAGCCTGAACATGTTACAGCTGGGAATCCCTTTTTCGATTGGGTTGGCAAGGCGGTTCATTATGCTTTATATCTGCTTGTCTTCTTAATGGCAGTCAGTGGTGTATCGCTTTCCATTCAGGCTGGGCTTGCCCCAATTGTATTTGGAGGGTCGGGAATCCTTCCCGCGGACTTCTTCGACTTCACAGCACGGATGATGCACGGTTTTATTGCCCCTGCATTGGTATTGACCGTGCTATTGCATGTAGGCGCGGCGTTCTATCATCAGTTTATGCTCAAGGATAATCTCCTCTCGCGCATGTGGTACGGAAAGTAGTCGGAGATGAAAAAAGTTATCCTGCTTGTAATCCCAATCTTGCTTCTCGCTGCCTGTGCTTCTCAAGACGGCGGGATGGGTCCTGGCATGGGCGGAAATGGCATGATGGAACGACATCATGCCGAGATCCCTACCGAATATGCAGGGCTGACCAATCCCATTCCTGCTGATAAGGAGTCGCTTGAACGGGGAAGCGAACTCTACACTGTAAATTGTGCAAGTTGTCATGGAGACGGCGGAATGGGGGATGGACCTGCGGGCTCTGCGCTTGATCCCGCACCTTCGCCCATAGCACATTCCAGTCAGATGATGGCAGATGATTATTTGTTCTGGCGTATCAGTGAGGGAGGAGTACCTTTTGGCACATCCATGCCTGCCTGGGCGGTTTTTGACGAGCAATCACGTTGGGATCTGATCAATTACATGCGCGCGCTTGGTGATGGAACAGTTCAACCTATCAGTGGCATGGGCGGCACAGCATATGATCCCGAGATCCAGGCTGCACAACAAGCGGAAATTCTAGCGAAGGCTGTAGAGCAGAATGTGATTACTGAAGAAGAAGCGGACACATTTACAACCGTCCATGATGCCGTGGAACAGTATCGACTTGCTCACCCAGAAGTAGTACAAAGCGGTGGAAACGCAACAGAGCGTGAAGCGACGATCCTGGCAGCATTGGTTGAAGAAAAAATCATTACTCAAGCTCAGGCAGATGCATTCACAGATATTCATGACCGTCTTGGTAACTCCGGCTTGATGCCCTAAACAGGCAAATCAACATGTTAAAGCAGTTATACAAATGAATTCCAAAGGAGAAAAATAAAATGCCTATTCCATATTTACTCACAACATTGATGTTCACATTCGTGGCGCTGCTTGCCGCGGCAGATGCCTCGTTCGTCAGCCTGAATTTGATCGGCGCGTTCCCCGCCCTGCGTTGGGTGCGCGTGCATTTCATCACATTAGGGATTCTCTCACAGATGATTTTCGGGTTACTCCCCCTGCTCATCGCTTCCCTCTCCAAAAAACCAAAACCCGCCATGCGTTGGGATATCTGGCTAACCCTTAATATCGGCTTCGTTTCCCTTGTGGCTGGCTTTGCGGGCGTGAACCAGCCGATGATCCTCGCGGGCGGCACGTTGATCTTCACTGCCGCGACGCTTCTCATCCTCGAACTATGGAACGTGCGGGGCGGCGACGCTCCCGCCTCGCTCAAGTTTTACATCACGGGCATTTTCTATCTACTCATCGGCATCATCATCGGCACAGGTCTCTGGCTCAACTGGAGCGAAGCCCTCTACATCAAAGTCCCACTCGAAGCACACATCCACGCCAACTCGTGGGGATTTATGTCGCTGGTTTTCGCGGGTCTGCTCGTGGACTTCGTCCCGATGATCACAGGTCGTCCGCTCGGCTCAACAAGAAATGTTTCACTCATTTATTGGGGCATGACACTCGGCGCATTCGGTCTCGTGTTGGGTCCGTGGCTCGGCGGTAGTCTGCCTCCCACTGTTTCAGGTTTGGTTTTGCATTTGAGTTCAACGATCTGGATGGTGGTCTTGATGATCCGCGTTTTCAAAGAAAGCGACAGGTTGAAGGGCGCAGGCGCATGGCACTTGGTTTCTTCCTATCTCTGGATCATTGCCCCGATCGGGATGGCTCCATTTATTTTGCTTGGACTCGTTGAAGGCGCCCCTATCGAACAAACTGCGCCTCAAGCCTTAATTTATGGCTGGGTACTGCAATTTGGCATTGCCCTCATCCCATACATTGCCCGTCGCTTTTTCCTCAAGGATGAGACTCCGCAACTCGGCGGCAACTGGCTCAGCCTCGCTGGCGCGACGCTCGGAAGCATTTTCGTGTGGGCAAGCATCTTCATCGTCCCAGCCAGAGGCGTGTTATATGGAATCGGTTTTGCGTTGTACGCCATCGCCCTGATCTACCCAGTGAAAGAACTGTTCGAGATCACACGGGATGGGTTCAAGAAAATCGAGTCAGCGTAAGCTGACTGGCAAGTAACAGGTCAGGAATGAAGCGGCAGGTTGTGAGTCAACAGCCTGCCGTGGGAGCATCCAAAATGCAAATCACCAAAGACACCCGCGTCTCCGCCATCCTCGAAGAATACGGCGATATCGCTGATGTGATGGAAGTCTTCGGCATCAAGCGCGTGGGACGCTACTCCCTGCGAATGCTGGCAGCGAAGGCAGTCACCGTCGAATGGGCGGCGCGAATACATCGCGTCCCCTTAAACGAATTTCTTGATATTCTCGAACGTGCCATCGGCAAAAAGCAGGATCAGAAAGAGGCAGGAACATGAAAATAAATCTCAACAAGATCGCAGCTGTTCTCGCGTTCATCATCGGCGCAATGGCAGTTTTCGCAGGCGGACAGGTTTTGCTCGGCAAACTTCCTGACTACTATGTGATCAACTGGCTGCCTGTCTATAACTACACGGTCGGCATCCTGACCGTTTGCGTCACCACCATTCTCATTTGGAGCAGACACAAGCTTGCCATGCCCGCCGCCATTGCCACATTTGGAGTCCATACATTGGTTATGCTCATCCTGCAAACTTCCTATAGGGATGTGGTGGCTATCGACAGTATTGTGGCGATGACTGTCCGAATGACGATTTGGATCATCATCCTGACAATGCTATACACTCAAGCGCGTCGGAAACTGATTTCATAAAAGGGCTAACAATCATGACATTATATAGAATTGCATCCATTCTCGCATTCCTTGTCGGTATCATGTCCATTGTTGCAGGTGGAAAAGCCATGCAAGGCTGGAACCCTGGGTATTCCGTCCTTTCGTGGCTGCCTGTTTACAACTTTGTGATGGGAATTCTCGCTCTCATCCCCGCCGTTTTAATTTGGATGAATCACCGGTACGCGCTGACGACTTCGGTCGCAACCATTGGAATTCACACGCTTGTGCTTCTACTCCTGCTGAGCGCGTTCCGCGGAGAAGTCGCATTCCAAAGCATCGCCGCCATGATCTTCCGGCTGGTGGTTTGGATCGTGATCCTGGGACTTGTGTTTTTTCAAATACGAGTTGTAACATCGGGAACATAACCTGATGCATCGCTTAACGCCTGGTAATATCCAACATTTCCTGTTGTGTAACGGATCGTCCGGTTAGTATTTCAATCTCTTTCTGCAAGCTCTCTCCAAATTCTTGGAGCAAATGGGTGACTTTATCCTGCCCTTCCTTAATAGTGTCAGAGGAATCATTCACAAAGTGAATGATCAAGGCAGCTTCTTTTATCTTCCCTGTTAGCAAGAAGTATTTTGCGTAATCCACCAACAAGTTATTTAGCACTGCCTGCATTTGGTTTTCCACTGCACTCTTAATGCCATCATCCAATGCCTGTCGCGCTTCAGTATATTTATTGGCCTGCAAATGAATTGTAGCCAGAGTATTGTACACGTATGGCAAAAAGACAACATTCCCACATTCCTCAAAATGATAGAGGGCTGCCTCAAGGTGTTCACTGGCTTTATCCAGTTGTCCCATCAATGCATAACACTCCGCCAGGTTATTATGATTAACCGAAGGAGAACGGTGTAAATCTCCATACTGGGAAGATTTTTCGTTGCTTCGTAGAAACAGGTCAATCGCTGCCTGATAATCCTGTCGAAAGTAGACAAGCACAGCAAGGTTGCTCAAAATGCTGGCGATGATCCACGTAAATTGATTGACTTCAGCAATCCCAACCCCTTGTTTAAGAATCTTTTCGGCTTGATCAAGATCACCATCCATACTAAGCATTGAGCCGTAATGATTACAAGTGAGAGCCTCTTCCCAATAGGCTTGGTTTTCCGCACACAGCCTCATCGCACTTTCATGAAGTTCATGCGCCTTTGTTTTTTGCCCTGTCTCATAATATATGCTCCCAAGGTGGGTGATCGAAAATATCTGTTCGGAAACAATAAGAGTATCAAATCCTTGTTCTACTGCTTGGGCAAGATATTGTGCCGCCTGATCAGTTCGTCCTCTTCGAAAGCTCAACCAGCCATAATAAACCAACAGGCGATAATAAAAATTTCGCGATTTCACCTGATCTTCCTTTAGTGTTTCCATAGCAGAAAGGGCGACCTGAAACAAGGTTTCTCCTTCATATATCTTTCCCTTGATCTCGAAGAACCAAAAAAAAGGAGAGAGCAGCATGTCCAGCGTTTTAATATCACGTCCAGCAAGTGCCATGTTCCAGGAAGATATCAGGTTTACCCACTCATTCGAAAAATCATCCAGCGCCTGTTGAACTCGTTCCGATTTCATGCCCTGCTCCCCTTTTAGGGCAAGGTCGCCATAATATTTTTGAAATTTTTTGTTTATTTCCTCTTCGGAAATTCCAATGGAGCCCTGTTTTTTCCGGGCATATTGCTGCAATAACGGGTGCAAACTATATAAATCCCTGCCCAACTGGCGCACTAGGGATTTTCTGCATAAGTCATCCAGTAAACCAGATACGGTGGTGCAAATTTCATATGCTGCGGCTGCGGTAAAACGGGATGGAAATACTCCTAATGCGGCAAAAGCTTGTTTTTCCTCTTTAGATAAAAGATCCCACGAGTGCTCGAACACCACCCAAAGGCTACGATGACGGGAGGGTATATCTCGGAAAGATGAAGCAAGTGTGCCAATGTTCTCTGAAATTTGTTCTGCGATCTCAGCACAAGTGTATTTTTTCAGCATACCGCTGGCAAGTTCAATACCCAAGGGCAAACCATCAAGAATTTTACAGAGATGCAAGGCATCTTTGTATCCCTCATCGGTGGAAATATAAAACTGTGGTTCAAGACGCTGGGCACGCTGCTCCAGAAGAAGCACAGCGGCTGGGAGTTCCTCCTTATCTTCCGCCTGAAGCGGCAAGCCCGTCAACTCAAACACCCATTCCATCTGGAGATGAAGCGATTCACGCGAGGTGATCAGTATGCTCACCCCTGGTGCGCGGTTCAAAATTTCGGCAACAAACTCCGTTGCCGGCAAGAGATGTTCATAATTATCAAAGATCAACAAAATATCCCGATGGCGAAGAAAATTCAGGACATGGGATCGCGCATCTCCCTTTGCAGGCAGTTCCATTCCTACTGCATTGGCAATGATATCCGGCAAAGCGCTTGGGGTTTCGATATTCTCAAGCGGTATCCAGAAAACGCCGTTTTGAAAAGAATACAATTGATCCTGCCCGATTTGGATCGCCAAACGTGTTTTTCCAACGCCCCCGGGTCCCATCACTGTAACCAGACGGCGGTCCTTCGCCTGCAAGCATTCCACTATATGAAGGAATTCCTTCTGACGACCAATAAACGTTGTACCAAATACAGGTAAATTATTTTGCGGCAGTGCCAATCTGTCGCCGGGAATCTGATTGTTCAAAATTTCTTCATATAGCTGAACGGTCTCTGGCTGGGGCTCCACATCAAATTCCTCACGCAAAATATGGCGGCATTTTTGATACAGTTTAAGAGCATCACTGCGTTGTGAGGAACTGTACAGCAAACGCATCAACAAAATATATGACTCTTCACGCCATTCATCCATCGATATCAACCGACGAGCATACTCAATGGCGGTTTTATATTCATGGCGCTGTTGATGGTAACCTGCCAATTGTTCCAACACGCCGATCATTTTTTGGTGAAAATACTCGCGCCGGGAAACAAGCCAGTCCTGAAAATACTCCGAATCTTTCAAGTTAAACCCGTGCAAGAATCCCCCACGATATAACTGCGCAGCCCGTCCAAGTCGATTGGCACAAGCTGTGCAAGTCTCAATCCTTCGGTGCGGATGTTGCTCACATTCGGAGATCAATTTTTCAAAAACCCGCGTATCCAACCATATATGGGGATTATTTATATTTGCCTGAATGGTATCGGAAACCATGAGAAGAAATGGATTTTCCGGATCAGTGTCTTGAATGGTTTTTCGCAAATTGGAAAGCGCCTGGCGCATATTTTTAGAAGCTTTGGTGTCATCCCCCTCCCCCCACAACAATCCAATCAGATGATCACGGCTTTGAGGCTTGTCAGATTCCAGCATTAAGTATGCCAATAAAGCCCGAACCTTGGCTGATTCAAATCCCTGTATGACAGTATTTTCAGTTTTTGCAGAATACGTGCCTAAAAACGATAGATTTAGCAATTTCTGATACTCCCGGATTCCTCACAAATTATACATTTTCCTGACGTTTTCCTGACATGCAGTTTATAGAATGTATTTATGAAAGACCACTTCCCCCAACAATACGCTTTTTTGCTCCGTATTTGGCGTTCGAATTCAGAATGGCGGATTTCACTCGAAAATCCGATAACTGGGGAACGGAATGGTTTTTCAAAATTTGAAACCTTTGTAAAGTTCCTTGAAAACCATATGGATCATCCGGTTCAAAACGAAGAGGAGAATCATCCGTCCTCCACCAATTCAAATTCTTAAAAGTTGACATAAATCTGTTTCACCAAAGAACTTGTATTTTCAGAAAACAGCCTGGTTATCCACTCCCATTCGACTCTGGTTTGGTTAAATGAGAGATAAAAAATAATACTTTAGGAGAGAAAAAATGAAATTCAAATCACTCGTTGCTTGTCTGGTTCTCCTGCCTGTCATAGTTCTGACAGCTTGTAGCGCCCCCGCATCTCCGCAGACCACAGCAGCCTCAACAGCAGAGGCTACTACCTCTACAGAGATGCCAATCAACGCCTCGTCCACCGATACATCACCAACAGAACCTTCAATTACTCACACCAATATCCCCATCAACCTGCCGGAAACATCGAATGGAGCTGCTGCGGATTTCGATTCGTCCAAGGTGCTTACAAATGGTTCATTGGTTGGCGGCGACAGATTTACGTTTGGACGATTTGAACGTCCCTTCAATGCAAATACGATGGACACGTATTTTCCCGAAATCGACATCATTAATACCGAGATTTTTCAAGATGACACATGGATCTATGGACACCTATTAATTAAAGACCTAGCAACAAATAGTTCCAAAGCTGCCATGTATGCGGTCGAGATCGACACAACTTTGAATGGCAAGGCAAACTGGCTGATTCTTAGCGCCAAACCGAACTCCATCGAATGGAGTGTGGACGGTATGCAGATCTACAAAGATACCAACGGAGATATCGGAGGAACATCCCCATACTTAACAGACGATCCACTTCCAAGCGGTGATGGCTTTGAAACTCTTATCTTCGATCAGGGAAAGGGTGATGACTCAGATGCTGCATGGGTACGTCTCTCTCCTGATAACCCCAACTTGATCGAATTCGCTATCAAACGCAGCGCTCTCGAAAATCCAAACCAATTCATGTTCAATATGTGGGCAGGATATTCTTTGGACCCCGGCATGTTCGACATCAATGACCGCTATACTCATGAACAGGCTGGCGCTGCAGATGCCGGGCTCGAATATTTCTACCCGATTAAAGCAGTTGCAGAAGTGGATAACTCCTGCCGTGTTCCAGTCGGGTTTCTGCCGACCGGTAACGAACCGGGACTGTGCGCCATTCCTCAACAAATAGCTGTTGGCGAAGACCCTATTTCTGGATCTAGTTCCTCAGAGAGGGCATGTCCAATAGGGCTCGTGCAGCAATGTGACCCTCTCGAAGGTTGTTGGTGCGAACCTGTATTCAGTTTTCCTCAACCACCAATAATCACTATCCCATAATATTGTCTGGCAAGTAGCTTAAGTTATTAATAAACGAACCTCTTGTGAAATTGACATTAGACGGCAGATTGCGATCTGCCGTCTATAAATTGATCAACCCTTGCAAAAAATGAAGAAGATCGAGAAGTATTCCAAATTGCAAAAAATAAAGGAGATTTTTAGATGAACCGAACCCCGCTTGTTGTAATATTATTATTTTCCTTTCTGCTAACTGCTTGTAACTTATCCACCATCCCCCTTTCAACTGCAATCCCAACCCTGACCAATACTCTACCGGTGCCTACGGAAACGCTGCTTCCCGCTCAAACACCAAAGCCAGCCTTCGAACCGCTTGAAACGCGAGATGCGGCTGGCATTCCTATGATGTTCATACCAGAAAGTGTGTTCAAACTTGGCGATACCAATCTGCAGAATGATGACAAACAACCCATCCACGAAGTGAGCCTCCCGACTTTTTACATTGACAAATATGAAGTTACGAATGTGCAATACCAGGCATGTGTCAATGCCGGCATTTGCCGCCCGCCGGATAATTCATCGTTTGCTGAACAAACCGAAGTGTATTTCGGCAACCCGGTATATGACAATTACCCAGTTGTGTTCGTCAATTGGTACAATGCACAAACCTTTTGCCAATGGCGCGGCGCACGCCTACCCTCCGAAGCGGAATGGGAAAAGGCTGCACGTGGAGATACCCGCCTGTATCCGTGGGGAAACACCTTCAACTCTTCTTCAATTAATGGCTGTGACCAAAACTGTCCTCGTTGGGATGTTAAGTTAGATTGGGATGATGGTTACGCTTATACCGCCCCCGTAGGTTCCTTTCCGAATGGACTCAGTCCATATGGTCTTGAAGATATGGCTGGGAATGTGAGTGAATGGACTTCCAGCCTCTTGATAAATTATCCCTACAACTCCGCAGATGGACGGGAAGATCCCCAAAGTCCGGACAACCGGGTCATCCGTGGTGGTTCGTGGGAGTCGCCAACTGATTACTCGTTGCGATCCGCCAACCGCGGCTGGGCAACCCCCATTGGTGGATACGATATGGTCGGTTTTCGCTGTGCCGGAAATACAGTACCATGAAAACTATCTGCAAGCAGTGCATCGATCAGCCAATATAGAGTTTCGTTTTTCCTTATAAAAACACCATCTTTCTGTCACTTCCGGCATAAAGATGGTGTGGTTTGTTATTAAATGAAATATAAATTACCTCAGTGCGGAAATGCGAAGGAAATTCGACCACCTATCTCCTTCAATTCAGAGAAAATTTCGAAATTTCACCCCCATTCCATCAGATGCGCCAACCCAGCGCGGTTTGTCAACACGAATTCAGTGCGCGTCACTTCAATCAGCTTTTTATCCGAGAAACTATACAATGCACGGCAGACCATTTCACGGGTAGAGCCGATCCGCGCAGCCATTTCGTCGAGAGTCAAATGACGTGAGATCGCCGCGTCGCCTGCCATCTCGAAATGGTCGAGCAGGAGACGGGCAAGACGTCCTGCTACAGGGTGGAAAGCCATTTCTTCGAGAATCGCACTGGCGCGTTGCATCCGTCCTGCCATGAGTTGGCATAACTCCCATCCCATGCGCCCATTGCGTTCGAAAATGGGAGACATCACCTCACGCGACCATAAATGCAATTGGCAAGCCTCGTGCGCTTCGAGCGTGACAGGCATCAGTGCATTCTCCTGAAAGAATGCCAGTCCCCAAAAAATATCACCTGCTAAAAATGTGTTGACCATCAAACTGCGTCCCTCACCAGATTCCTTGAATGCATCAACACTCCCCGATTCCACAACAAAGAGATACGGCCATACGTCGCCGTAAAGAATCACCGTTTGATTTTTTGCGTATTGACGCATCTTCGCCTGATTCGCCATCCATTCCAGATCGCACCTGGCAAGATACGAAAAAATAGGATTCTCTTTGAGCAGTTGAACAAGTTGGTTCATCGTTCGGCACCTCCCGCAATCGTCTCGAGTTTCTCACGATCTAGAAATGCCAATTCCACGCGGTTGACACGGATCAAACCCTCGTCGGCAAAGCGATGCAGGGTACGGCTGACCAGCTCGCGGGTCGTCCCGATCGTGTCTGCCATTTGGTCGAGGGTCAGGTCACGCGGCGCGGAGTCGCCTTCCGCGTGCTGATAGTGATTTAACAAAAGGCGGGCGAGTCGTCCTGCCACGGGGTGGAACGCAAATCCGTACACCACTTCACGCACATGCCGCATGTAATTGACAAGCACGCGCCCGGTCTCCCACACGGCTTGCGGGTTGCGCGAGACGATCGGCACGACCACCTCACGCGGCCAGATCAAAAGCTCAACACGCTGGGCTACTTCAAGAGAGGCAGGCATCGGCTGGTCGTCGAAGATCGAATGCCCCCACACTACTTCGCACGCGCCAAGATTGAACACCACCTGACGCTTGCCTTCTGGCGAGACCATCACCCATTCCGCCTGACCCGAAACGATATATGCGACGTTCGCCCACAATTCGCCCTGCCAACAGATGACCTCGCCTCTTTCATGGACTTTGCGGCTGGCACGGCCGACCAATTCAACACGATCGGCGTCTGACAGTTTTTCGAACACGGGTGCGCGGGATAGACATTCGAGGACGGTTTGCATGAGACCTTGATTTCGGCGCAAAGTCTCCCGACTTTGCACTCCGCTCCATTCGATCGATTTATAAAAAGTCAAAGACACAGCCGAGACTTTGTGATATTTTTCTCATAGTGTAAATCACCCTGCCACGCAGGTCAATTCATTTTTGCGCTGAGGAGAAAAAGCATGACAAACGAAACCACCAAAACAGGACGAATCGTTATGACGATTGTCGCCGTTATCGGCGGCTTGTACCTGATGCTGTTGGCACCCACCCAGGCGATGCAAACCCTGAAAATCGCGCTCGATCAGGTGATGCTGCGCCTCGTACCGCACGACGCGGATTTCTATCCCGCGGTACCGGTCCTTTCGGTCACTTTCTCGGCATGGATCATCGCCTTTGTACTGGCGGGAGCCATGTTGTTGGTGCTGGCAAAGAAAATCTACGACGGCGTCAAGTGGGCGCGCGCCGCTGCCCTCGGGTTGTTCGCCATCCCGTCGGTCGCAGGCATGACCATGATGATTCCTTGGTTCGTTCTGGTATTGGCTGAGTATCCCGAAAAGGGCGTCCCGGCGCACACCATCACGGGGATGCCGCCTGCCATGCCCATCATCTTGCTTGGTCTGTTATTCTACTTCGTCATCCTGTTCGCAGATCAAGATACGCTCAAGAACAAGGCGTTGAAATTGATCCCCTTCACGGCATTGGGCGTCGTATCTGGCATGGTCTTCATGAACGGACAACACGGAGTGCGTTATTTCATTCACATCCCGGGCGAGTTTACGACCGACGCCAATGGATTGATCACCGCCAACCCCAACCCGCCGCTTTTCACCACACCTCTGGCGCATTACATCACCAACCTCGACCACCTGGACTGGAAAACCTTTGAAATGGTTTCAGATCAGGCGGTATACAGCCCCCAGACTCTGGCGCTCCTGCTGGGCGGTTTCATGCTCTACATTGCCTCCATCCTGCTGATCGTCTCCATCCCATTGATGGCGATGAAGAACAAAACCGGCTGGTACATTGCCACTGCCACCGCCCTCGCAACCGCCGTTGTCAGTTTCCAGGGCTTCATCGTGCGCAACTCCACTGAATGGCTGCAGGGCGGGCTGCTCTCCAGCGTGCTACTTGCCATCCTGCTGATCCCCGCCTTCAAGCAATTCCTGATCGAAAAAGGCGAGTAACCTTCACAGATAATTCGCCGCATTCTCATTGCAAATCCGAGGCTGGGTTTCCAGCCTCGGATTTGCGTTAAGGCAAAGATTTAATACCTTCCTTTGCGATACATTTCACACAGCGCTATCCAAAATGAATTTCTGTTACAGGAGGACGTCATGAAAGAAACTTCTCAAGCGAAACGCTCCATTCTCGCAATCTTGGCAGTGATCGTCGGTCTGTTCATGATCGCGGTCGCGCCGTTTCTCATCCAGACTTCGCTCGAGCGGGTGGTAACCGAATTGCAGATCGTCTCGGCGCAGAAACCGGCTTATGCCAGCGGGATCCCGCTATTCTCCTACGCCTTCCCTCTCTATCGCGGACTGATCTTCATCGGCGGGATCGCCCTGCTCCTGCTGGCGCTTCCCATCTACCGCGGAGAGGAATGGACGTTCCCGGTCGCTTTACTCGCCTCAGCCTTTCCCTCCGCGGGCGGAATGTTCATGTTCATGCCCTACGTCTCCTTCGTGGACGGCTTCCCCATCCCGATGGCAGTCTCGATTGTGGGGCTGATTTTCTTCTGGTCGCTGATCCTCCTACGCAACGTGGACAAGTGGATCAAGTGGGGGCAATTCCTTGCGTTGACCTTTGCGGGCATGTTGACCACACACGCCTTCATCGTCGGCATCGGCAACCTGCGCACGCTGATGACCCGCCCCGAAAAACCGATGTACAACGGGCTGGGAACGTGGGTACTTGCCTGGTCACAGCCCATCCAGTGGATCTGCGTCATCCTGCTCTTCATCGCCATCTACAAAATCGCGGAACGAAAATTCTCGGGCTGGTGGCTGGCGCTCGTCGCGGTGACATCCCTGACTGTGATCGATGTGCCGATGCAGATCATCCGTCTCACCATGACCGATTCGACCGCCCTCGATTACACCTACGGTATGCCCGTCATGCTTGGGATGTTCATTGTCCTGCTCATGCCGAAATTCAAGAAGGCGTTGATCGCCGAATAGTGAATTCGGCGCATTCTCCTTTACTTCCTCCCCCTCTGAAACGGAGGGGGAGGAAACTCCTGCCATGAAAATCAACCCTCGCTATTACCCCGCCATCATCATCGCCACGTACGTGATTTTCCTCCTGCTTGGCATCCTGCTCGGCTTCGGACCAGAACGCGGAGGCGAAGGCCACGAAAACAGCGCGCTGATTCAAGTCGCCTTCGAAACTCTGGAGTCTCTGAAATGAGCGCCGCCGTTCGCGAAAAATCATTCTCGCTTGCCAAAAGCCGACGAACCATCCAATGGATCGTGGTGTTTGGCACCTTCGTGCTGGGATTGCGCCACATCATGCCGGGCGAAGCCTCGCGCGGCGGATCCTTCGACTCGTTCTGCGCCTTCGGCGGAATCGAAACGCTTCTGCCGTATCTTTCCACGGGACATTTGCTCAAGTCCACCAACCTGCTCAACTTCTCGGTTCTGATCGCCACACTGGGAGTCGCACTCGTGGCAGGACGCGCTTTCTGCGGCTGGCTGTGCGGATTGGGCGCGATCCAGGATTTCATCGCGGAGTGGACGCGGGAATTCTTCGGCGAGAGACGCCACATCCGCGGCAAACAGAGCAAAACCATTTTGCCCCTGCGCCTGCCCGCCGTCGTGGACCGTTCGCTTCGTTACGCAAAATATCTCGTTCTGGTAATTATCCTGTTCGCCAGCCTGTACGCAGCATTTCCACCCCTGCGCGAGTTCTGTCCCGTGCGCGCCGTCTTCAGCCTCAAGATGACTTCATTATTGTGGCTGACTCTCGGCATCTTTCTGGCTGGCTCAATTTTGGTGGAACGCTTCTGGTGCAAGTATTTTTGTCCACTCGGCGCGACGCTGGCGATCTTCAACAAAATTTCGCCCGTGCGCCTGGTCACGGATACCAACCATTGCAACAACTGCGGACGCTGCGACATCGAATGTTCGATGGGCATCGCAGATGTACCGATCAACCTCGATCATCCTGAATGTGTGCGCTGTATGGAATGTCTCAACACCTGCGCACGGGATGGTTCATTGACAATTCAAATCCGAAACAAGGAGAATGTGACATGAAGAATAATTTCAAACTCGGAGCCGTCCTTGCCGTGCTCGGCATTGTGGCGGGAATCCTGTCCCTATATTTCATCGCGGATACGTACAACGCGGTCATCCACACCCACTTTGATGAAGGTTCATGGGAGGAAAGCAATACGGTGAGGATCGTTTACGCGGTATTGGGCTGGCTGGGGACTGCCGCGGGCGCGCTCTCTGCCGCTGTTTTGTGGGGCTTCCTTAACAAACAAAATTGGGCGTGGTTCTGGGGCGCAGTCGCTGCGACCATCCTCCTGTTGGCTGGCTTCTTCCCGATGATCCCCGCCGCAGATAGCGGGCTGGCTACGCCGACCATGTGGGTATTTATGCTGGCGGGCATCATGTGGTTTGGGATGCTCTTCGTCGGCGGCGTGAGCGGCAAGGTCATCACGCTCACTTTTATTGCAGGTCTCGCCTACGTGCTGACCTTTATTGACGGGGTCGCACCGATATCCAAATTTCAAAGCACATTCCAATTACCTGCAGAATTTGTTGAGAACCCGAACACATTCTGGAACGGGATGTATGTGATCTTACAAGAGGTCAGTTGGTGGGGCGCGGCGGCATGGGCAATGTTCATCTTCGGTGTGTTGAGGAAGAGATTGTGGGCGATACCGCTTGGCATCTTTGCCGGGACGATGTCCATGCTGGCGGGCTATCCTCTAGGATTGCATAATGCATTGTTCGAAGTACACCGCTTCTCGATGTTCCTGCCTGCGCCAATTATCAGCACAGGACTGTTCATCTATCTCCTGCTCCCATCCACGCGGAGGATGATTGAGGCGTGGAATGCATCAGAGTAGACAAAGTTTGTGAACATGGGCAAGTTTCAGATTAGAAGGAAGCGATATTTGGAAGTGTGACTTATGTCACAGGATTATCTTTCCTATTTGTGCAACAATTCACAATGAAAGATGATCCAATAAAAGGAGAATGCTATGAAAGATATTATCTTCCTTCTGCTCACAGGCTTGATTGCCGCGTACTTATGCTGGTATTTCTGGCAGAGGTACAACCTGAATAAAGCACCGCATAACATCTACTATTTGATGGGTTTTGCGGTGCTTTTGGTTTCAGGATTGTTGCTGATCTTCCTCGGTCTCGGAATCCTGTCTTCGCCCTATGTGTTGACGGTTGCCAGCCTGATCCCATTGGGAATTTCAATGGGTTTGGCTGAAGAGTACTTCCCCGCTTGGAAGAAGTACTTCAAGTGGTTTGCCGTGATCGGCTTCCTTGCCATTGCGGTCACCAGTATTGGCGGGATGGACACTCTCAAGAAAATTGCCGTGCCACTTTTCCACGGCGTGGCGGGACTCGTGATCTTCATCGGTCCGTTCGTTGCCAAAGGCGCACCGAAGGGATTTTGGTGGGTCGGCATTGGTGGCGTACTCATCGGTCTTGGAGGCATTGCCCTTGCCTTTATCTCCCTCGGTAAGCAGTTGTTGTTCTTCAGCCCCACGTTCGTTATGCTCATCCTCACGCCTTTGCTCTTCCTGATGACAGGCGCGTTTGCACTGGGTTTTGCGAAGAAGGGATAACCCAAAAGACTTCGGAAGTCATGGAGACTTCCGAAGTCTGATGCCTGGCATCATTTGTCTTTTGTCAAAGACATCCAACCTGGTTTGTGATATTTTCAGATAGGCTGGTATCCAAAACTTGGGAGTACATTCTATGCAATTCATCAAAACCCGATTCAACTATCTTTTCGGCTCCACCAAGGGACTCATCTTGGTGGCGATCGCAATGATCGCAGTAGTCACAGCCATTTGGGGCATGCTCTCAGGCCCGATGGCAGAGATGGGTGTGCGCGAGATCGTGATCAAACTCTTCGGCATGGACATCGTTCAAGCTGAACGCGAAGGGCGCATCATCATCCTGTATCACTCCATTGCGATGGCTGTCGTTGCCATTGAGACCTACATGGTGACTGGCATCCTGAAGATGAAGGAATTTTTCAAGATGACGGTGCGCCTGCTCATCACCGTCGGCTACATCCTGACAATGGTCTTCGGCATGGGCTTCGCGTACTTCGGTCACAATTGGGCATTCCACGGACTATACATTACAGGTCTCTCTCTGATTTTCTTCGCGGGTGTGTTGTTGTGCATCGCGCTCTGGCCGTGGGATAACGAATACTACATTACCGACACAGACTACGCCCGCACAAAAAAAGGCATTGATCTCGAGCGCGTGGCGTTCTTCACCACTGCCGTGACGACTGTTCTCTCCGCCCTCTTCGGCGCGGTGCCTGGTTCGTTTTTCGGCAACGGCTTCGAAGCCTTCCTCGCCGAGAACATCATCCGCCTGCCGCACAAAACAACGATGGAGTATTCTGTCATCGGTCACCTGCACATCATGCTGGCGCTGATCGCCATTATGATCACACTCATCATCGGTCGTTGGCTGAACTTCAAAGGCATCTGGCACAAGATCGCCATGCCGCTGATGATCCTTGGTTGTATCGTGCTCAGTCTCGGCGTGTGGGGTGTGGTCACTCCGCTTGAACCCGTGGCGCACATGATCATCTACGTTGGCGCAACCCCGTCCATGCTGGCGGCGCTCTTCCTGCTCATCTGGAGTTGGGGCAAGTTTGCCAAAGAAGGCACGGCGCACATTGCCAAACCCACCTTCCTGCAGAAACTTGGTGCGATGGTCAGCGACCCTCTCAAGTTCGGTCCCACTTGGCAAATGCTCTTCATGAACTTCACAACCAGCGGCATCGGCATCTTCATGGCGATCCGCCTCGACGAGATCTTCCGCATGTGGCCCGCCCGCGAAGAACGCATCGAACTAACGGGACACTGGCACGCCCTCTCCGCCATCATCGCCACCATCATCCTGATGTACTACGGCGACATGCTCGGGCTGAAGGGCAAAGTCCGCCAAGTCTACGGCTGGAGCATCATATTCCTCTCCGATCTCGCCCTTGGCGCAGTGACGGTCTTCGAGATGAAACGTCTCTTCATCACCGAAGCCGAACAGCAACCGCTTGTCAACATGCTCATGTACATGATCGACTTCGGGCTCGGCTTCTTGCTCGTTCTCCTTGCCATCGTGATGGTCTGGCGCATGACCGACCTCTTCAAACCAAAAGGACGCTGGACAGAAGAAATGACTCACGAGCTCTCGCAGGAGGTGACGAAATGAAACGCTTCATTCTGACCCTTAGCCTGCTTACGGCGTTATTAGCCTCGTGCACCCCCGTAGATTTGAACGCTTCGATTCCCACCTTCGACACAGGCATTGACCCGAACACGTGGGCGCAAGTCCCTGCGGGAGAATTTTATTTCGGTCAACACGAAAACATTGAAACTACCAATGCCTATGAGATCATGGTAACGGACGTCACCGCCCAGCAATACGCAGACTTCCTCAATGCCGCGCTCGCCGATGGCTACGTCAAAATTGACAGCGATAACGTTGTCGGCTACTACCCAGGCGACACCTTTCACGGCATCAAGCACGAACTTGAAATCAAAGCAGGCGACTGGGCTTATATCCCGTTGAACGACCCGTCACAGAGAATCAAATTTGACGGGACCAGCTTCACGGTCCAGCCCGGATACGAAAACCATCCCATGACGATGGTCAGTTGGTTCGGTGCATGGGGCTACTGTGAATATTATGATTACCGTCTGCCATCCGAAATGGAGTGGACGAAAGCCGCGCGCGGTGAGGACGAGCGTCCCTTCCCGTGGGGCGATGAAATCCTGCGCGAGAATGCCAACTTCTATTCGTCGCGTGATCCGTTCGAGAATATGAGTTCGTTCGGTTCGCGCACCAGTCCTGTTGGCTTCTATAACGGCAAAACCTACGACGGCTATCAAACACTCGAATCCGCCTCCCCATACGGACTCTACGACATGGCTGGCAACGTCTGGCAATGGGTCGGCGATGTGCAGCCCCAGGAAGGTTTCAGTGACCGCTTTATGCATGGCGGCTCGAAAGACACCTACGACATGGACTTGCGCATCTGGGTTCGCAACAGCGCACCGCCGATGTACTTCAGCCCTGGTGTTGGATTCCGCTGTGCAAGATAATTTTCGAAACCAGAGTTTAAATGTCCATCCTTGCTGAAAAATTTCGACTATACCTGCCCCTCACCAAACCACTGCAAACCGGGCTGTTACTCGCCACAGGGTTGGCTGGCTATATGAGCGCGCGTTGTCCTGTTTTCAATATCGGGACACTTCTCGGCGCGGCTGGGAGTCTCCTTCTCGCAATCGCAGGAAGCACCGTGCTCAACATGTGGTGGGACCGCGACATCGACGCCAAAATGGGGCGTACAAAACAACGCGCCACCTCTTCAAAATTGGTAAACGAAAACGAAGTCCTACGGCTTGGCTTGATCCTGTCGGTGTTCGGCGTCGGCTGGGCAATTGCAATCGACGCATTCTATGGACTCATTGTCTTCGCAGGACTCTTCTTCGATGTGGTTGTGTACTCCATTTGGCTCAAGCGCCGCACTGCCTGGAGTATCGTCTGGGGTGGTGTTTCAGGAGCTATGCCCATCCTCGCGGGTCGCACCCTTGGTCTTGGCTATGTGGATTGGATCGGTCTGACCCTCGCCCTCGGCATCCTCTTCTGGATTCCCACCCATACACTCACCTTCAGCATGAAGTTCGCCAAAGATTACGCCGCCGCCTGCGTCCCCACCTTCCCCTCCTCCTATGGACTCGGAGTGACACGCGTCACGATTGCGATTTCATCAATTCTAGCTGCAGTATCCATGCTAATCGCGAGTATTGGTATCGGCATGGACTGGGGCTTTCTGCGCCTGCTCGGTGTCCTCTCAGCCGGCTTGCTCATGCTCGCTGTTGCCATTACTTTCAAACCTTCCGAACGAGTGAACTTCGGGCTTTTCAAATACGCATCTGTATACATGCTCGCCGCAATGATCTTGGTTGTGATCGAAGCCATATGAAAATATCCCCTCTTGACCGCGTTCTTCTGCTCATCACCGGTATCCTTGCCGCCTATCAAGTCGCCGTCGGCATAGACGGCTTCGACACCGTCCCGATCATCGCCTACACCATCGCCTTCGGCGTCCTGCTCGTGGCAGGGTTACTTCTCATCATTTTGGGATTCGATGTATTGGACTCACCAGTCGTCGTCATCGTCTCGACGATCATCCCGCTCTCGTTGTCCCTCGGACTCGTCTGGCAACACACCTCATTCGGGACCTCGTACCTGATCTTCACCATTATCGGGTTCGCCGCTGTGACATTGACCCGCTCGATCCACACCCCTGGAAAAATCCCCACCATCGTGCTGGCTTTCGTCCACGGCATCGCGGGCATGACGATCTTCCTGCTCCCTATCATCACATCCATGCAAGAGAAGGCGCATCCATTCTTCTCACTTGTCGGCATAGGCGGCGCGTTAATTGGTGTAGGCGGTCTGCTTTTGTCATTTCTCAAAACGGGCAGACCGATATTATCGAGAGAAACGATCCTCAAAGTATTACCAAGCCTGCTCCTGCTCATGACGATCTGCTTCGTGGCAGGTTTCAAATATGGCTAACAAAGAGCGAGATATTCTCTCGCTCTTATTTTTTTATACAAAAGGAGTACACAATGTCCAGTAATAGTTTCGTCGCGAAGTTCCTTCGTTTCATCGGCATCGTGCTGATGGCGCTCACGGGCGGATTTACCCTCCTCGGCGGCATCGGCACATCTTGCGCCGCATTCAACCCCACCGGATTTGGAGAAAGCATGGCTCCGCTGGCAAAACTCCAGTGGTTGTATGTTCTTTTTGTATTGATAGGAATTGTCATCGGAGTGTACGGCATCCGTGCTACGATCATGCTCATCAAAGGCTCAGACAAATCCTACCGCAACGCGTTGTACACGCTGATTGCGGGCGTGGTTGTCGGCTTTATCCACATCTATGTCTCACGCATGTTGCGTGGAAAATCCATGCCGGTGGACGCTGTCGTTTACACAACACTGCTTACAATGATCATATTTCTTCTTTTCCGTATACCATATCTTTGGAATGGTCTCAACTTCAACAAAGGCAGCGACAAGACCAGTCACATCGCAGGCGGCTCAGCAGCAATTCTGCTTGGACTGTTCACGCTCACCATCCAGTATACGATGGCTTCCACGCACACTTGGGGCGGGATCAATTTTGCAAATGCATTCAACACAACGATGTTGACCGTCGGATCCGTGCTTGTTTTAAGTGGAGCAGGTTACCTAATCCGATTTAAGAATATCAGAATGATCAGACCGAATCCCTTTTTGAATTCCCAGCATCAAACTTTGTAGAATTTATTAATAAATTAGCCCAATTTGCTACCCTTTATTAAGGGGCTTTCCCTCACCTCGATAAACGTGACTTTTGTTGCCAACCTGCCCTCTCCCGTTGAGAGAGGGCAGGTTGGCAACAGCGAGGGGTTGTCCTATGGTATGCAGATCTTCGTATTGTTACGCATCCATATGCAGGATATGCATTTGAACTTATTGAGCACCTACAAGACAATAGGTTTGGTAGTTGGTTCACCAGCATTCCAACTTTCAAGCAATAATGCAAATACTCCATCGACAAAGGCAGGAGGAGAGTTGGTGCTGAAAAACCGAATAGAACTTATCAAAATTAAGTACAGACCCTTTTTAAATTTCTCTCAACGCAGGAGAGCTTATTGAAACATATTCATTAATCCCCGTGTAGGGAATATTTCATGGTTTGTCAAACCACCCAGATTTGCTGCATCACATCAAAACAGATCAGGACTTGGACTAGGAATGCCCCAAGCCTTAGAGGTATAATTTAAAATTAATGATGTACCCAAAAGGTTGTTTATGTTGAAGAGTCTTCAAGGCAGGTTAAGTGCTTTGTTTTTTGCATTCGTCCTGCTTGTGCTTACTTCAGTTGGCGCAACCTTTTGGGGTGTAAAGACTCAGCAGAATGACGCTCTTATCATTAACCTTGCCGGACGACAGCGGATGTTAGTTCAGCTTATGGTAAGGCTTGCAGGCGGAGATCAGGGGAGTGGGGCTACGAATGAAATGTTGGTGGAAGCAAAGACCATTTTTGATCAGACTCTCACAGCACTTGAACATGGCGGGGTAACCCTCTATTTACCAGCTAAATATGTATCAATTCCTGAAACGAATAACCCTGAGATATTGGAAGCATTACGTGATGTGCGCCAAAGTTGGGAGAAATTCCGTGTGGCTATTGATGAAGTTGAGGATATGTCAGCGACTGAAATTGGTTATTCCTCAGCCATTGAAGAACTTGAAATACAATCTACAGTTCTTGCCCAACAAGCCGATACGGTTGTTCAATTGTACGAGGCAGATTCAACAGCGAAATTGAATGTTTTACGCAATATTCAATTGGGATTTCTATTCTTTGCGCTGGTATTGCTTGCTAGTGGAGCATGGGTAACACGACAGTCAGTGCTCAAACCGCTGGCTGAGTTGGGAGTAGCTGCCGCACATTTGGGTGGGAATGATCTGGAAACACCAGTTCAGGTGCAAGGTCCCGAAGAGATGCGGAAGTTGTCTCAATCCTTTGATGGGATGCGTATTGGACTGAAATCTACCCAGCGGGAATTGATTGACCTAAACAATACGCTGGAGAAACGGGTCTTTCAGCGGACACGGGAATTAGAGGCACTAAACGTCGTCAGTCAGGAGATCACTTCGCGCCTTGATATTCAGCAGGTGTTAAGTTCGGTGACGAAAAAAACCAGCGAACTCTTAAATGGGGATGTTTCATTTTTATGTTTGCTGGATACCAATCAGCCTTTGCTTAAACTTCAAACATTTAGTGGATCTGTAGATGCAGCCGTTGATGACACGACCATTATAAAAAAATATGACCTGACAGAATCCGTCATGAATAGCAGTAAGGCGGTGGTCTGCGGCATTGATACCTGCCGCGAGGGTTGCGCAATCTTATCTAATAAATATCGCCGCAGTCATATGGCTGCCCCCTTGCGAAGCAATGAACAGATTATTGGTGCGTTGTGTGTGGGCAGTACCAGCCCACAAAGGTTTGGTGATGAATCCACCGAATTGCTCACTAAACTTGCAAATACTGCCGCGATTGCCCTTGAAAATGCTCGCCTCTATGAACAAGCAGAGCGCATTGCCACACTTGAGGAGCGCCGCCGTATTGCAGCGGATATGCACGATGGGTTGGGGCAAACATTTAGTTATCTAGGGTTGATGACCGATCAGGTGGTTGAATTGCTGTCCAAAGGAAAGAGTCAGGCAGCAATGGAAAGATTGCATCTGACTCGCGAAACCATCGAAAAAGCCACAGGAAATGTACGTAAAGCCATTAATAGACTGATGGACGAGAATCCGATCAATTCTGATCTTTGTAATCAATTGCAAGATGTAGCAAATGAGTTTTCTTCCCAAAATAACGCCATCATCGAGTGGAGGTGTGATACCTCATCTCCATGTAATTGCCCATCTCATGTAAATGAACAGGTTATTCATGTGGCGCGTGAAGCGTTAACCAATGCAATTGCCCATGCTCGCCCGAGCAAGATCATTGTCCATTTTAGTAAAAGAGACCACGATCATGTATTACTAATCGAAGACAACGGAAAAGGGTTTGATTCCTCTCAGCCCAGCCCGAATGGACATTTTGGCTTACAGATCATGAAAGCAAGAGCGTTAAGAATTGACGGACACTTTGAGGTCAAATCGGCGCCTGGAGCAGGGACACAGATCATTCTATCGTTTCCTTCAGAAGATAAGGAAAAATTATTCACATGAAAAAAATAAGTGTTCTATTAGTAGATGATCATACGTTGTTCCGTGAAGGATTGGCTGTGATTATAGGATCACAGCCCGACATGGAGGTTGTAGGAAACGCGAACGACGGATTGGAAGCGGTTATCAAATCACAGGAACTGAAACCAGACCTTATTCTGATGGATATTCAAATGTCAACTATGGATGGGTTGGAGGCGACTCGTCAGATCAAACAATCCCTGCCTGACACGACCATTGTGGTACTGACTGTCCGTGATGATGATGAAAAATTATTTGAGGCACTGAAAAGTGGCGCACAGGGATATTTATTGAAGGATATTCGTTCACATAAGATGGTTGAAATGCTGCACAGCGCCATGAATGGCGAAGCTGCCATTACGCCGTCGCTGGCAGGGCGGGTCCTTGCTGAATTCCGGCGTATGAGCTTAAATCAAAAAAGCGATGCTGATGTTCCAAACGAAGATAACTCATTGACTGACCGCGAGTTGGAGGTGCTCTCCTTAGTTGCAAAAGGCGCCTCTGATAGAGACGTGGCTGAGAAACTAACCGTGAGTCTCAATACGGTCAAAACACACATTCGCAATATCCTTTCCAAGTTGCGGGTAAATTCCCGCAGGGAAGCTGCCAAACTGGCGCAAAGTAAAGGCTTGTTGTAACAAAAAAGAACTAATTCTTTTACGAAAAAGAGTGATGAAAAAATCACTCTTTTTTTATTTTGATTGTTACATATAACGAATACGCTAATCGGGGTAATTAAAGTAACATGAACGCTGAAACCCCAAGTTTTTGTATCTATCTTTCATGAGGAGAAACGCCATGTCCGACAAAGAAAAGGAAGAACCGCAACACCCTGGTCAAAAAATCTTTGACAATATCTGGCTGTTATTTGTGCTGTCCTTATTGATCAGCACATTGATCTACAACGTGTGGGGAATTATTGACCTGTTAAATGTTCCACTGGCGCCATAAATAATTAGATTGGAGAATGGATTATGTTAGCACCTGAGAAAAATTGGTGGAAACCAATGGGTCGTATGGAAAAGAGCTGGCTCACTGTTGCATTTGTTTGGTGTGTCTTTCTTACGGTCATGATGCCTCTTTGGTATTTCTATGGCAAACAAAATGTGCCCACTGAAACGTACAGAATATCGCCTGCAGATTATGGAGCGAAGGTTAATGCTTTTGTGGAGCAATACACTGTCGGCAAGGATGAAGCGAGCGGAATCCCGATCGTTGCTGCTCCTCCTGGCAGTGATGTATATATCCGGGCTAGCACCTGGCAATGGTATCCGATCCTGCAGCTTGAAAAAGGAGAGGAATACCGCTTGCATATCTCTTCCATGGATCTGCAGCATGGGTTCTCTCTTCAACCGGTCAATATCAACCTCCAGGTAATTCCTGGATATGACTATGTTGCAACCATCACCCCCACTAGTTCGGGGGAATTTACCATCGTTTGTAATGAGTACTGCTTTGTCGGCCATCACACAATGGTTGGTAAAGTGATCGTGACCGAGGAGAATTAAATATGACATCACTTGCACCTACAACGGCATGGACAGAAGGCGCAAAGGACGATTATCGCGATTGCCCGGTAACCACCCTTAAAGTGGATATGCACACCGAACGCCTCATCATTGCCAATGCGGTAATGGCTGTAGTGTGCCTGGCACTTGGCGGTATTGCAGCATTGTTGATTGCTCTCACCCGCTGGCAGGCTATTCATCTGCTCCCCGCAGTCTGGTTCTATCGCCTGCTGACACTACACGGCATTGACATGCTGATCGCGTGGATCGTTTTCTTTGAAATGGCAGGGCTGCACTTCGGTTCGACCATTCTGCTGAATGCCCGGCACGCTGCGCCCAAACTCGCCTGGACGGGCTTTATCATGATGACCGTCGGCGGTTTGATGGCAAACGCAGTCGTGTTGTTTGACCCGAATTCAAACGTCATGTTCTCAGCTTATGTTCCCATGAAGGCACATCCGCTGTTCTACTTGAGCTATATTCTGTTTGCCGTCGGCGCGTTAATCACAGTCATTACATTCTTCATCAACATTGTGGTCGCCAAACGGGAAGGGCGTTTTTCAGGCTCGCTGCCTTTGGTGGTATTTGGTTTGATGACCGCCGCCATTTTAGCCACGTACACCCTGCTTGAAGGCGCCGCCGCAATCGTGCCAGCCTTCTTCTGGTCACTAGGTATTCTCAAAACGTACGACCCCGGCATCTATCGCAACTTCTTCTGGGGTTTCGGACATCCCGCACAACAGGTCAATCTTGCGGCGATGGTATCTATCTGGTACGCGCTCGCTCAGATGACTGTTGGTATTCGCCCGGTCAATGAAAAGTTCTCGCGCCTTGCCTTCATCCTGTACCTGTTTTTCATCAACCTTGGCTCAGCACACCATTTGCTAGTGGATCCTGGTCTTTCGTTCGCATGGAAAGCCGTCAACACATCCTACGCGATGTACCTTGCTGTGCTTGGTTCCATGATGCACGCCTTCTCCATCCCCGCTGCTCTGGAAATTGCCCTGCGCGCCAAAGGCTACAGAAAAGGTTTGTTCGGTTGGCTCCGCAACGCTCCCTGGGGAGAGCCTGGTTTCAGTTCATTGGTTCTTTCCATGTTCCTCTTTGGTTGGATCGGCGGCGTGACCGGCGTAACCATCGGTACCGAACAGATCAATATGCTCGTCCACAATACCTTGCGCCTGCCTGGTCACTTTCATGCGACTGTGGTCAGCGGCACCACGCTTGCCTTCATGGGGTTCACCTACTACGTCATCCCGCTCATCTTCCGTAAGGAACTCAAACTCAAGAGTTGGGCAAAATGGCAGCCTTATATTTTCGGCTTTGGCATGTTGTTGACCTCCATGGGCATGATCGTCAGTGGTCTGCAGGGTGTTGCTCGCCGCAACTGGGATATTACTTTCGCTGGCGTCGTTCCCGGCACTGTTGAAATCTCTCTAGCTGTCTTTGGCATTGGCGCGATTCTTGCAGTCGTCGGCGGCATCATGTATGTGACCATCGTTCTCACATCCATTCTGACTGGTCCCCGCCTCGAAGCATCCAATCTTTTGCTGCTGACCGGCACACACAACCCGATCATCGATTCCACAAAATTGACCGATCATCAAATGGAAGATAAGCAAAATCAGCCCAAGGGCGCCTTGGTGCTTGTCTTCGCCTTCCTGGGTTGGTTCGCTATTTATTACTTCACCAACTGGTGGCTGTTGGGCCGTACCTGGTTCATCCGCTAGACAGACATTCTCCTTTGAAAACCTGCCCGGGGCTTCGCCACCTCGGGCAGGTCCAAACCTCCAAGACTGGCAATTAAACAAAATGACAGCATCTCTTTTACTTGGTTTACTCGGAAGTCTTGGGCATTGCGTCGGCATGTGCAGTGCGGTCATAATTCTTTTTGATCGTCAGCCGATCTTTCAAAATAAACTCGCCTGGATTCTCGCACACGCCGGGCGCATCACCACCTATTCCCTCCTCGGATTAATCTTCGGCGCCTTTGGGCAAACCCTCTGGGCTCTCGACAGGTTTCAATCCACCCTTTCCATTCTCTTTGCAATCATCGCCTTTTACATGGCATCCGCTTTTATTGGATTAGCCCCCTCCCCTGAATCATTATTTCCTGGATTGGTTCAACGCTGGGGCAATGCCATCCGCACATTCAAATCCGCTTCGCTCTGGACCTCCTACCTGCTCGGCCTTCTTTGGGGACTCCTACCCTGCGGCTTAGTTCTTACCGCTCTTCTCACAGCGGTTGCTTCTACAAACGCGGTTCAAGGCATGCTAAACATGTTTATCTTTGGCATAGCTACCATTCCGAGCCTATTCGCCGTCAGATGGCTTGCAACAAAATCCCTCCCCCGCCACTGGTCACGAAGCCTGACTTCCATTGTTATGATGCTCTTCGGTTTTCAATTCGCCATGCGTGGATTTGCCTCCCTTGGACTCATTGACCACTTCATGCTGGGTTCTGTCATGCTTTGGTAAATATTGAGTTATAGAAATGAATCTCGCTTCTGCTTCTCCTGTCAAAACAAAAACCATCACCACCTGCTCCCTCTGCGGTCTGACCACTTTGCATCCCCTGTCCAATGACAACGGGGATGTATTTTGCTGTCCATCGTGCAGAGAGGTGGCAGCGCTTCTGGCGGAGAGTCCAGCCGTTGAGCAGCATCAGGCTCAAGTTCCAGAAGGAAGCGGAGAAGTCATCCTCACACTTGGCGGTATGTGGTGCGCGTCCTGTGCATGGCTGGTAAGTGAACAGCTTCGCCGCACCAGTGGCGTGGTTAGCGCGGATGTGAGTTTTATTCAGGGACAAGCTAACCTCACATTTGACGCTGCGATCACAAATCCAAAAAAACTCAAGAAGCGCGTGCGTTCGCTTGGATATCAAGCAACCCTGCCAAATGAAAAACCGCGCGATGAGGAAGAATCTTTTTTCACGCGTTTATTAATTAGCGGCGTGATGGTTTTGCACGACATGATCGTGGGCGGCGGAATTTACGCGCGTGAGTTAATGGGTTGGGCAAGCCCAGAGACGGCATGGCTTGTGCATTTCTTCCAGATCATGATGTTGGTTTCGAGCATCCCCGTTTTGATCTTATTGGGACTGCCCATTTTGCGTGCAGGGTTTGCCAGCCTGCTGCGCGGGCAGCCCAACATTCACACACTGATCATGATCGGAACATTTTCTGCATTTGGGCTATCAGTTCGTAATTTAATTCTGGGGCATGGCGGTTTATATTTTGATACTGCCACTATGCTGATCTTCCTTGTTTCGATTGGACGATGGCTCGAAATGCAGGCGCATAAATCGAGCAACAAAGCCGTTTCACGTTTGCTGGAACAGATCCCCGATAAGGCGACGGTTGTTACAGATACGAAAGATATCATTATGAACGTCTCGGAACTCAAACCTGGTATGCGCGTTCGGATTCGTCCAGGTGAAAGATTCCCCGTGGATGGGTTGATCGCCATCGGCGAAGGCGATGTGGATGAATCATTATTGACAGGTGAGCCTAAGCCAGTGGCACACCACGAAGGCGAAAAAGTTCAGGCAGGAACGGTCAATCTTGACGGTAGTTTTGAGGTGATCGCAACGGCGGTCGGCACATCCACTACCGCCGGACAGATCGGTCGTTTGTTACATGAAGCCTTATGGGCGCGTTCTCCACTAGAAAGAATGGTGGATAAACTCTCAGCATGGATGACTCCACTCGCGCTGGGATTGGCAACGGTTGCCTTCCTGATCTGGTATTCCATTGCCGGGCTTGAAACAGGTTTGATGGTGGCGTTGTCTGTGTTGCTGATCGCGTGTCCGTGCGCGCTGGGGCTTGCCACTCCACTGACGTTGTGGCTGTCACTGGAACGAGCTGCGGGGTCAGGCGCAATTCTACGCAGCACATCTTCTCTCGAACGGCTCGCCAAAGTGGAGCGTATCTTCTTCGATAAAACAGGCACACTAACACAGTTACCCATGAAGGTGCGTGAATTTTTTGTCGATCAAATTCAAGAGCATGAATTTCTGAGAATTACAGGCTCGGTGGAGAATGACTCTGAACATCCGCTTGCGGAAGCTGTGGTTGAGTTCGCAAAATCAAAACAAGTTAAATTATCCAAACCTGAATCATTCAAGGCTTTGCCTGCATTAGGTGTGAGTGCAATGTTGGAGGACAGCCAAATTGTGATCGGCTCTGCGCGACTGATGTCTGCCGAGGGGTTGAGTATGTCCACGACTATCGAGAAGCAGGCTGAGACGTGGAAAGAAGCGGGGCATATCGTCGTGTATGCAGGTTGGGATGGTCAGGTAATAGGCATTTTGGGGCTGGGTGAAAAAATCCGCGCAGAGGCAAAAGATGTTTTGAGTCAATTGCAATCACGCGGGTTGGAACTCGGCGTGCTGACAGGCGACGAAGCCAGTGCGGGCGCGCGATGGCAAAAGGCGCTGGGCATCCCTGTCAGCGCCGCGCTCAGTTCGGACGAAAAGATGTCGCGCCTGACCGAAAATTCTGCGATGGTCGGCGATGGCATCAACGACGGACCCGCGCTCGCCGCTGCCACGATCGGTCTCGCCATGAACCACGGAACAGATGTTGCCCGCTCTGCCGCCGATATTGTGCTCGTGCGCGATGATTTACGTGTTATCCCGTGGCTGGTGGATCTGTCGCGTGAATCGATGAAGCGTGTAAAACAAAATTTGGGCTGGGCGGTGATCTACAACCTGCTCGGCGTTGGGCTTGCAATGGCAGGTCTTCTACAGCCTGTCTTCTCTGCGTTTGCGATGGTGGCAAGTAGTATCTTCGTAACAGCCAATGCCATGAAAATGAATAAATTTCCGTTGTTAAATGAAGAAAATATGAAGGTCGAATAAATCAGACCTTTAATCTGAAACCTTATACCTGGAACCCCTAAATGACTCATTACAACCCGTACGCACAGCGTAAATTGTTACGCACCTTCGAAAAGCTCTGGGCAAAGTTCGAAGGCTTTATCAATCGTTTCACCAAATCGGATTTCAATCCTTTTTACCATCTTGGCACATTAACCATCTTCATGTTGATCCTGCTTATTGCAACGGGCATTTATCTCACCATCATCTATCGCCCCGGGTTGGATGTTGCCTACCAGACCGTTGAGAAAATCGATTCCACCTGGTTCGGTTCGCTCATGCGCAGTATGCACCGCTATGCATCCGATGGCATGATCGTCTTGATCGTGTTGCACATGTTCAAGATGTTGATCAGCGACCGGTTCTCAGGTCAACGCTGGTTGGCGTGGACAAGCGGCTGGATCATGCTGGCAATGGTTTGGTTGACAGGTACGATGGGCTACTGGCTCATCTGGGATCAACGTGCGCAATGGATGACCGAATACATGATGGAGTACCTAGCTGGTTCATCGGGTCTCACCTATGTCGCGACCGATCTCGCCTCGCGTACATTTTCAAATTTTGTCATCATCATTTTTTTGCATGTCTTTATTCCGCTCATTGGTTTTCTCGGCATTTACATCCACAGCCTCAGACTCTCGCGTGAGCGTTGGTGGTCGCCGCGCTGGGTCAGCATTCAAGCCGTGGTGGGGCTGGTTGTTCTATCACTCCTCAAACCTGCCCAATCCGCTATGCCTGCAGATCTATCGCAACTGATTCAATCCGTGCCAATGGACGCGTTGTATTTGGGATTTTTGCCATTGATCGACTTGTGGGGCAACCTGATCTTCTGGGGACTGGCAATTCTCGTTGGTGGAAGTTTATTCCTGCTCCCCTGGCTCGCCTCTGGACGTAACCCTGGGCCTGCTACTGTTACCGATCCAAAGTGTACTGGCTGTAACATCTGCTATGCCGAATGTCCGTTTGACGCAATTCGCATGAATGACCGCAATGATGCGTCTGGCTATCACAAACTGGCGATCATCAACAACGCACAATGCACAGGTTGCGGAATCTGCGTGGGGGCATGTCCCACCGACGCAATTGACCTAAAGGGTGGTTACAACGGCGAACAGGTATTTGGTGTGGTCAAAGGCGCACTGTCACAAGAGAAACAGACTGGCAATCCTGTAACCGTCTTATTTGCTAGTCACAGGGATGAAGCGCTAGGTGGGCTGCCAGCCGAATTAAACGTCAGCAAGGAGAATGCTCCTGTTGCCGTGGCAACTGTCGGTGGAGAAGAGGCGGCGCGCGTCATAACAGCAGTGTTACCAAGCATCAGTGCGATCAATATCGAATGGATCAAATCCTTGCACAATGCAGGCGCGCGCGACGTCGTCCTGCTGTCTCATCCATACGATGATGGGATGTACCGCGAAGATGCGCATTGGATATTGAACCGCCTGCACTCGCGCCGCGCATTGGTGACAAAGGAAGTGCATTGGCTGGAGACAACACCAGGAAATTCAAAAACAGTTTTGAATTTTCTGAACGATCTGCATCGCAGCGAAACGCAGGCGAAGAAGTCCGCGCCTGTGCTGCCACCTGTGAAAGAACGCAACAAGTTAATTCCTTCGCTTGTAGGCGCATTGCTTGGGACGGTTCTATTGTTTGGCATCTTTGCGCTTGCATTGCCGATGGATATTCCCGCTGGAATGGCTTCTGCCGATGGATCTGCCATTCGCATGGCTTTGGATCTGAAAGGCAAGATTTCGGTTGCGGCAATTCCCGAAGGCATGACCCTACCTGAAGGCGCAGACGCGGAAAAGATATTTGGCGGTGAGCATTACCCTGTGAGTGTGATTGTGGTGATGGATGGCAAAACGATTTTGGATGAAACCTATCAACCCTCGGGTGTTGGCGGCAACGGGCGCATTTCTGCGCTTGAATTTCTGCCCATCCCGTCTGGTACCCATTACATTGAAATGCGTTTGAAGGATGATGAAAATGATTACCGTGTGGTGTATTCAGACACCCTTACGCTAAATGTGAGACAGGTTGTGGTATTTAGTTACGATGATAAAAGTGATAAGGTGATCGTACGATAGACGCTTAAATAAAATAGCGCATGGTAATTACCATGCGCTATTTTATTTTACTGCGGTCGTTTGGGCTTCATCTGATACACAACAAAAAATCCGATCAACAGAACAGCCAACACCGCAAAGGGAATCCATGTCAGCCGCGCATCTTCAGCGAGAACGGCACGGAACGGTTCTTCAATTTCTGGATTGGCTAGATACCATTGGGTTCCATATTCAGAATATCCATTCACAATGCCATCATAGTATACATAGCCACTATATGGGTAATAATGTAATTGATCGTAGGGAATGCCTTTGCTTCCTTCGGCATGCATCCGCACGATCTGATACCCCAGCCCAGGGTCTGAGGGCGGATTGATGCTACCTTCGGAAAAATCAGCAAAGGTAAAGATATCCTCGGTAAATAAAGGATTAGACACATTAATTTCACCTGTAATGCCCGGACCTCTGATAACGATATAGTCAAATTCCCCAGCCGCGATTACAGCGGCAACAGGGACGAACAGAGCTATTGCTGCCAATACAAGAAATAATATTTTTTTCATTTTTCTCCAAGTTTAATTGAAAATATTTTGTAAACGAAATTATGCTCACTATTATGCCCCAAAAAACTAGATGTGTCCTTGCTCTAGCGCAAAGATATAGTATCAGTTGTGATTATTTACAAGGTTTACAGTTATTTTAGATAATATCAAACATAACTCGAAGTAAAAAACGTTGTCTTTTTGGGCATAGCGCGATGATGATTAATGAGTTCTGGCGCAGCAAGCACAATCGTTTTGTTTAATTTATTGACGTTCCATTTTGGTGATCATGCTTGTAAAACTAGACAAGACGCCCATATTTCAGCAAGGGCGTCTTTTTTAACTTTTGAATTATCGTGACTTTCTAAGATTATCTCCCGAATTAATAAACGACGAAAGACTATTGGAATCCATACATGAAATCATGAGTGACTCAAAGTTTATTCCAGATGAGGCAAGAAAAGAAAGCTTGATATGGCTGGCACAGCATAAACCGCTAGACCGAATGCATATCCCAAGATAGTTAGTGTAGTCACTGACCTGCTCAAACAATTCATTCCTTGATGACAGAGTAGCGACACCAGGGTACCAATCCTACTAAAATTGGATCCGTTGACTTTAAAACTGTCAATTTTCCGCCTCACAACTGAAATCGGATGAGCCCAGAGTGGTATATATCATGTATACGGGTATAAATTCCGTCCTACTTCACTACATACCACAGCCTGACCCCCATATATGGGATGAAACTTCAATAACAACAAGGCGACTCGAAATCGAGTCGCCTTGTTGTTATTTTCTGAATTAGCTTATTGAGAAATTTGTTCGGGTTGTAAAGTCTGAACGGAATTTAATGTGTATCTCCCGGCTTTGATCAATTCGTGCTTCCTCCAAAACTGTGTCTACCACCCGCTTCTTCAACACAAATACTTGATGTCTCTCCTCTGGGGTTTGTGGATCGGCATTAATCAGCTCAACCATACCTGTCGGTTCAAATATACCGAAGAAACAGAAAAGGTAGAACCCAAGTGTCGCTAAGAAATCAGTCAATATCGCCGCCATGAATCCCAGTCCATGTGGCTATTATGGTGACTCGCTAAAGCCCTGAGGTCAGGCAATTTTGTATGCTCCAGCCTGAAGGTCAAAGCCTGATGCGGGCGGCGACATCGTGCTGTGCACGAGTCAACTCAATCTATCGGTGCGTGCCTATCACCGCATCCTCAAGTTATCGCGCACGATTGCGGATCTGGTGGGAAGTGAAGATATCCAGCCAGTCTCGCATCTGGCAGAGGTGCTGCAATATCGTACCAAGCTGATGAACAGCACCATGTGATGGGGTAAACTTAACCTCATCATCCCATCATGAAAAAAATCTTTGCACTCCTCCTATGCCTGTTACTCTCCGCCTGCGCGGCTGAGAACCTGCCTGTTCCACTTCCAGTTCACAATACGCAAATTACAAAGGGACAATCTGTATCGATACGTCTCAACGAGGGGAGCGTGACTGTTCGCGGCAGTGAAGATGGGCAGGTGCATGTGGACGGAAAAACACTCTCCCTCGATCAAACCGAATACACCGTCACTACTGAAAAAGATCAAATCCAGATCATCGCCGATTACACGGGGAAGCGATCTTCCGAGCCCCCGGTTCATTTGGAGGTGCGCGTTCCGAACAACATCGCGCTGATAATCGAGACCGCCTCTGCATCCATTGTGGTGCGGGAGTACACAGGCGAACTGGAAGCAGCTGCGGTTTCGGGCGATATTTTGGTTGAAGATGTACATGGATATATCACCCTGCGTTCCAATCGCGGGGACGTGATGGCGCAAGATAGTGTGGGTAGGATCAGCATAGTGGGAAATTACGGTTTGCTTTCGCTCGACAACGCGCATGGAGATATCGGTGTTTCGACGATTATGGGGAAAGTTGTATTCAGCGGTTCAATTCTGATGGAAGACGATGTGCGGCTCGAAACCGACCATGGGGCTGTCTCTGTCCATTTGGGCGCAGACTCCGCCATGGACCTTCAAGTTCGCTCCACAAGCGGGGATGTGACGTGTCTGGTTCCAGGCATGACTTCGACCACGCGGACGTGCGACGGGACAATGAATATGGGCGGCGGCGGTCTTTCGATACGGACGGTCAGCGGCGCTGTGACCCTGCAATTGATTCCCTGATCGAACAGATCGTTTCCGCCATATCCTCTGATTCAAATAGCGCTGTCCCCATAATAAGCATGTCCGCGCCAGCCATGACAAGTGCGGTTGCATTTTCAGGCTTGACGCCGCCATCCACTGCAATTATCACACGTTGATCTGCCTCATCCAGCAATCGCCGCGCAGACGCGATCTTCTCGCGGGTGCCTAGTTGCATAGATTGTCCGCCGAAGCCGGGATACACTCCAAGAAGCAGGAGCAGGTCGAGGTCACGAAAGAGGCGGACAGCGTTCCGTATGTCATCGTCCGGGCAGAGTCCCAATCCCACTTTCGCATTACGCAAACGAATGGCGTCAAAAGTTTTGAGCGGCTCCGTCAATGTATTCCATTGGACGATGATCGTGTCTGCAGGAAACGGGTCGAATTGGGCTAAAACCTCTTCGGGATTCGAGAGTTCGAGGTGGGCAAAAAAAGGCAGGTTTGTACTGGGGCGCAGAGCGGCGAGGTGATCGGGGGCAAGTGCGAGATTTCGGACGTAATGCCCATCCATCAAGTCAAAGTGAAACGAATTTGCGCCGCTTTTAACAGCGCGTTTTACTTCCTCGTCCAATCGGGCGTAATCCGCGGCGAGCAGGGATGCGCTGATGTGAACCATGTCAGTCGTGCCAAATTTTTCGGATACGTTCTGCGATTTTTTTCGCAGCAGCGGCGGGGTCCGGCTGGGCGGTAATTCCACGTCCGATTACCACCCCATAAATTGGTACGCCGCTCAACAGAGGAAGATTGTCGTAATGAATCCCACCCGCAATAGCGACATCAAGACCGAGGGCGCACATGGCGCGGACCGTGTTCACCGACTTTTCATCCCATAACGCGCCTTTTGTGGTTTCTTCATCTATGCTGCGATGATAAAGTGCAAGACTCACGCCCAACTCTTGAACTTGTCTTGTGCGCGCAGCTGGATCTTCGACGCCGGTCATATCCACTTCGGCGCGACGCTTCCAGTTGTCCGCTTCACGCTGGACCTCGCGGATAGTCGCCAGCGTGGTGATGCCCTGCGTGGTAACGATGTCTGCCCCAGCCTTGAATGCCATCTCCGCTTCGTACGCACCAACGTCGCTGGATTTTAGATCGGCAAGGATGAGCTTATCTGGGTGCGCGGCTTTGAGGCGTGTCACGATGCTGATGCCTACCGATTTGATGAGCGGCGTTCCTGCTTCCAGAATGTTCACGAACGGCGCAGTGAGGGCGGCGAGTCTGAGCGCTTCATCTCCATCGAGGGTATCAAGGGCAAGTTGCATTTTAACCATACTTTTCTCCTTCTCACAAACGTGAGTATAATATCACAATTGTGAATATTCTTACTAGAATCGAGAACCTTGCCAACAAACAGGAGCGAATATGGCAGAGCAAATGTGCGCAGTCGTATACCTTGGGCCAGAGCAAATTGAGTTGCGGAGTCTCCCTGTCCCTGAGCCAAAAGAGGGGGAACTTTTGGTCAGGGTGCGGGCGGCGCTGACCTGCGGTACAGATGTGAAAACATACCGGCGCGGGCATCCCAAATTCCCACCGCCATTTGTCTTCGGTCACGAGTTTGGCGGGGACGTGGTCGCCGTTGGAGAAGGTGTTAATGCGTTCCGTGAAGGGATGCGGGTCACAGCGAATGTATTTGCAGAGTGTGGCGAATGTTTTTACTGCCAGCGCGAACAGGGAAATTTATGTGCGAACCTGGTTTACAACTTCGGCGCGTTTGCAGAGTACATGATCATTCCCGCTTCGATCGTGCGCCGGACGACGTTCGAGATCCCCGCTCATATCGCGTATGCGGAGGCGGCCTTGCTGGAACCCTTGGTCACGGTGGTGCATGGCTGGCACAAAGCGGCGGTCCAGCCGGGGGAAACGGTGGCAATCATCGGCGCGGGTGGACCGATCAGCCTGCTGTTCATCCAGTTGTTGCTGCACAATGGAGCCGGTCAGGTGATTGCAATCGGGCACAGTTCGTCGCGGCTGGCTGTTGCGAAAGAACTCGGTGCGACCCAGGTAATCAACGCGAAAAAGACAGACACCATAACCGCCATCCGCGAATGGACTCGCGGCTATGGCGCGGATGTGGTCATTGAATGCGCGGGAACAAAATCATCCTGGGAAACCTCCGTGGAGGTTGTCCGACGGGGCGGAAGGGTCTTATGGTTTGGCGGACTTCCTGGCGGAACGAAAGTCGAGGTGGATGCGGCGCGTGTCCATTACGGAGAGATTGACCTGCTCAATATGCACGGCGGGACGGCGGCGGAGGCACACGAGGCATTTGACCTGATCGTCTCCGGCGGTGTGAAGGCCGCTCCGCTGCTAAGCGGGGAGGTCCCGCTAGAACAGGTGGAATCTGCACTGAAAAGGATGATCGCGGGCGAAGCGGTCAAATTGGTAGTCCTACCTTGAATCTGGGATTCGGCGGAACTTTGTTGACACCGCAGGGTTTAAATGATAGACTCACTTATGTGAAAATATATTCACTTTTGTGAATTCGATTTGACGGGAGCAAAATACATGCCAGATGTCATGACACCGCGCGAACGCGTCACCGCCGTCTTGAACCACAAGGAGCCAGATCGTGTTCCGATTACCTTGGGGGGGTCAGCCAATCACCTGACGGAGCAGAGGTATGTCCTACTTCGGGATCATTTTGGGGTGCAGGATATCCCCCGCAGGACCTTGGTGGGTTTTTACACCACCCCCGATTACAATCCCGTCCTTGATAAGCTTGGCACGGACTTTCGCTTCATTCACATCCGCCCGCCAAGTAATTACATTTCTAATTCGATGATCGGGGAGTTCAAGGAATTTGTGGACGAGTGGGGCATCACCCACCGGTTGGTCTCCGGTTACTACGATTTACACGGTGCACCGCTGGGCAAGGATTTATCCATTGAAAAGATCGAGAAATATCCCTGGCCCGATCCGTATGATCCGGTCCGTTTGGAGGGGGTAAAGGAAGAAGTTGAACACCTTTTCTACAACACAAAGTACGCCATCGTCGCGCACCGCCCGGTCTATGGCAATCTCTGGGAGATGACCCGCGCATTGGTCGGCATGGAAAACGCCCTGCTCCTAACAATCTCAAACACTCACATCTTCGATCACCTGCTCGGCAAACTGGCAGAAGTGTTGGATGGTTTTTATGATGCCTTCCTCAGCGTGGTCGGTCCGTATGTACAGATCGTGGAAATGGCAGATGATTACGGTACGAACGCCGGCCCCATGTTCAACCCGGCGGTGTATACCAAATTTCTCAAGCCCCGTTACAAAAAATCCATTGAGATGATCAAGAGGAAGGCGCCCAACGCAAAGGTGTTGTTGCACAACGATGGCGCGATCCGTAAATTCATTCCCGACCTGATCGAGACCGGTTTCGATATTCTCAACCCCATCGAGGGACACCTGCGCGGCATGGACCCGGTCGAACTGAAACGCGACTTCGGCAAGGACCTCACCTTCCAGGGTGGTGTGGATGTGAAGACGGTTCTCAACAACGGGACCATCGAGGATGTCCGGCGGGAAGTCCGCCTGCGAATTGAGCAGATGGGCGAAGGCGGTGGCTACATCCTTGCACCAGCCCATAATTTCAGCAATGATATTCCCCTTGAAAACATGCTCGCCTTTTTTGAAGCCGGGCATGATCTTGGAAAGTATCCATTAAAACCATGATCCTCGAAGAATTACGCACCCACGTTCTGCAGACAGCCATGCTCCTGCCAAAATACAACCTCGTATGGATGGCGGGAGGAACGGTTTGCGCACGCGACCCGCAAACTGGATATGTGGTCGTCACTCCCAGCGGACTGGACTACGAAAGCCTCAATCCGGACGACATGACTGTCACCGACATGGATATGAATCTCATCGAGGGCAGGTTCCGCCCCTCCGTGGCGCTTAATCTTTGGACAGGCTTTATGCGTGCCCGGCCAGAACTTAACGCAGTCGTTCATACGCACTCCCCGTATGCGACTGCGTTTTCTGTTGTATACGAGCAGATCCCGGTCATCACCGAAACCATGGCAGACTGGTTCGGTCAACCTGTAAAGGTGACTCGCTATTTGAGCGTTGAAGACCCCGAGTTTTCGACATTGCCTGTAGAAGTGATGGGCGATGGATATGCGGTTTTACTTGGGAACCACGGACCGATCACAGTTGGCAAAACACTTGAACATGCGCTTGAACGCGCTGTGACCCTTGAAGAGGCTGCCCGGACGTATTCCATCGCAAGGACAATCAGCACTCCTGTTTCGGTCACGGAAAAACAGGCGCGCGCTTCCTTTGATTATTACCATAACCGTTACGGGCAAAAGAAGCCATAGGAGTTAGTGATGCTGGAATTCAATGAATCACTAGTCGCGTTTGATCTGGAGGCGCAGGATGCTCGTGAAGTGATCGAAATTCTGGCCGGAAAGATGCACGCGCAGGAACTGGTTTCCGTGGAATATGGTGCCCAGACCTGGGAGCGTGAAACGATCCATCCAACCGGGCTGCCAACCAAACCCTTTTGCATTGCCTTCCCACATGCGGACGCAGATGGGGTAAGTTGCTCCGCCCTCGGAGTGGCGGTTCTGCGTAAACCTGTGATATTTCAGAACATGGCAGATCCTGACGAAGGTCTGGATGTAGTGCTTGTTTTTATGCTCGCCAACCGGGATCCGGAGGAGCAAATTCATACTCTTAGAAACCTGGCAGTTCTGTTTGGTCAGCCTGAAAAATTAGTTGAGCTACGCGATCAGACCACCCTGCAGGGGGTCGTATCTTGGCTGAGGCGAGAACTTCGCTTGAGTTGAAGATGCAGATGCTGGACTGGTTTCGAGAAGGAGGTAGGCTACTGGAGAAAATAACACAAATTCGTGCCGAGAGTCGATTATCTTATGCAAAAGGAGAAAGAAGGCATACATGGGAAGATTAATTGTAGTTGCATGTGGCGCAGGCATTAATACATCCACAATCGCAGAGGATTCGATTCGTGAGCGCATGGCAAAGGAAGGCTTTGCAGATGTGGAGGTTAAGCGCATACTGATGGCTGATATTGAAGGCTATCTGACGCGCGATGATCTTGTCATGATCGTTTCGATGATGAAAATCTTCCGCACCTTTGATGTGCCGGTGTTCCAGGGTATGCCATTCCTAATCGGCTCGCAGGACGAAAAGAACGTACTCCTGGATAAAATCGTTGAAGCCATCAAGAAGGTTTAGTTTGTATTGTTTGATCCATAATCGCATTCACAAAAGGAGAATGTAAAATGGGATTCCTATCTACTGCTGTTGGTTGGTTGCTTGGGCTCGGCTCGTCTGTAATCGTGATGATCGTTCTGATCATTCTCGGTCTGGTTTTTCGGGTGGGCTGGCAGAAGGCAGTCCGCGGTGGCATCACCACGGGCGTTGGGTTGGCTGGGTTGTTCCTGGTGGTTAATGTAATCATTAGCGCCTTGCAGCCGGCTGTGGCTGAAATGGCAACTCGTTTCGGGCTGACCAAGACAATCGTTGACGTCAACTGGGCCGATGCGGGCATTGCCTGGGGCTGGCCTGGTGTGGCGGGCTTGATCGTTTCACTCCTGGTGGTCAATATCCTGATGGTCGTGCTCAAGATGACCAAGACCCTCTGGACCGACGTGTGGTCCTACTGGCATGGTTCCGCACTCGCCGGCTTTGTCTGGGCGGCGACGGGTGGCAACGTTTTTCTTGGCATTTTAGCGGGCGTCCTATATCTTGTGGCGGGCAGCCTGATGAGCGATATGACCGCCAAGAAATATCAGGAATTCAATGACATGCCCGGTATCGGCGTTCCCTGCGGCACCACCGTGCAGGCCAGTCTGTTTGCGATGCCGGTTGTCTGGCTGTTGGACCGCGTCCCCGGGATTAAGGATTGGGATGCATCCCCCGAAGGCATCAAGAAACGCTTCGGGTTGGTCGGCGAGCCCGGTGTTTTGGGTTTCCTATTGGGTGTCATCATCGGCATTTTCGCCTACGGCACCACAGCAGGTGATCTGGGCTTAACCAAGATATTGGGTTTAGGCATGAACGTTGCGGTCATGATGATGATCCTGCCACGCATGGTCTCTATCATTGCCGAAGGCATCGTACCTATCACAATGTCCATTGTCCAATATATGCGGGAACGCTTCAAGGACCGCGAGATCTATGTGGCAGTTGATTGTGCGGTATTGTTGGGACACCCCGCTGTGATGGCCTCAACAATCATCCTGTTCCCTCTTCTGGTGCTGCTTGCGGCGGCTTTGCCTGGTGTGAATATGTTGCCAATCGCATCCCTGGCTGTTGTTCCTTTCTGGGCCGGCGCGGTGGTACCTTACACCAAAGGCAACGTTATCAAGACCGTCATTGTTCTTCTGCTCTATGCAATCCCCTTCATGTACTTCTCAACATGGATGGTGGATTCTCAAACGGAAGCCTATAGTATGATGGGCCAGTTTAGCGAACAGATCGGACAGGGTCTGAAACTGGGAAGCTGGGACATGGGTGGTGACATCCTTGGCTTCTTCATCCGACAGATTTTCGGATTGTTCAGCTAGCCTAATAAAAATAATGGGTTGGCTTCCACCTAATGTAATGCGGAAGCCAACCCAGAACAGTGAGCATTCAAGAGGTCTTCATGTCTACATTCAAAGTGTGTGTTGTTGGCGGGCATTGCAGCAACCGGGTCATGATTGTTGCCGAGCAGATTACTGAGTTCTTTGATACGAATGGCATTGATTGTCAGGTCTTCACGCACCTTGCAGTAAGCGAATACGGTTTTCCTCCGCGCTCGAATCTCATCCTGCAATTACTCCCTGCCTTCACGGAAGTGGAAGCCGGATGCCCGGTCATTAATATAAAACCTTTGATCGGCGACCCCATGCACCCGGCTACGCTCGAAAAAATACTAAAGCAGGTGCAAGCTGATTACATTGCGTAAACGACTTACACCTGCTTTAGTCCTTTAGTGGAGTTTTTTGTGAGTTCTCGAATTTATCTTGATTATTGCGCAACGACACCAATCCATCCTGATGTACGCAAACAGATATTGCGTGCCCTCGATGTGGATTTTGGGAACCCATCTAGTATGCATTGGGCGGGTATGGATTCGAAGCAGCTTATGAGTCAGGCGCGTGCGGATGTGGCTGAGGGTATCGGGTGCCATCCAGACGAGATTACTTTTACCAGCGGAGCAACTGAGTCAGACAACCTCGCTCTTTTCGGGACACTCAGATTGTTCCCGTCCGAGAAGGCGCATCTCATCACCTCAGCCATTGAGCACCATGCGGTCCTGCACGCTGCTCACCTCCTAGAACAGGATGGATACGCTGTGACGTACGTGCCTGTGGATGGACATGGCGTGGTTGATCCCGACGATATTCGGCGGGCAATTTGCCCTAATACAAGGCTAATCTCAATCATGTCTGTGAACAACGAAGTCGGCTCGATCCAGCCGGTTGCAGAAATAGGGAAGATTGCGCGCGAACATGATGTTCACTTTCACACGGATGCCGTTCAATCCATCGGATTGTTCAATGTCAACGTGGACGAACTAAACGCGGATCTGCTTTCCCTCTCGGCGCACAAGATTTATGGATCAAAAGGAATCGGCACGTTGTACGTTCGTTCTGGGAGTAATCTATCCCCAATGATCTTTGGCGGGCCGCAAGAACATTCGCTTCGCGCCGGGACCGAAAACGTTCCCGGCATCGCGAGCCTGGGCGCGGCGATAAATCTCGTCCGTGAACATCGCGGAGAGGAACGTGCGAGACTCTCCGATCTGAGAAAATACTTGGTGAACGGATTGCAGGCCTTTGGTCCAAACGTAAGCGTGAACGGAGCAGAGGAAACGACCGCGCCACACATCGTCTCTGTCAGCTTCACCGGTGCCGATGCGGAAATGATGCAGATCCTCCTGAACCATGCTGGAATCGCCGTCTCGCTGGGGTCTGCCTGTAATTCGAAATCCCTTGAACCTTCCCATGTTCTGACCGCCATGCACCTCCCGCAGGAGCAGATCGAGTCTACGTTGAGGATTTCGTTGGGAATGCCTACAACCCATGAGGAAATCGACTTGTTGCTTGATGCAATCACGCGTATATTACCGCGTGTGATTGTACGATAAATTTATTGTTGGAGAAAACCATGGAAAAACGATATATCCAAGACCGGGCTAGTTTGTTAGCTGATGTGGCAGAGATGTACTATCTTGAACAGAAGAACCAGGCGGAAATCGCCAAAGCAGTGGGGGTAACACGCTCAATGATCTCTCGCATGTTGACGGAAGCGCGCGAGAATGGCATTGTGGAAATTCGCATTCAGCGACCATTGCAATCCGACCCGGAACTCGAAGCCGCGCTGAAGGAGCATTTCGGCCTCAAGGATGCTTTCGTGGTGGTCACAAACCACCGCAGCGGCGAGCGGCTCAAGCGCACACTTGGCTCCGCCGGCGCGCAGGCGCTTAAGCGTTATCTCGCGCCTCAGAAAACTTTGGGGCTGGCATGGGGCACTTCCATCAGCACCACCGTAGACGCGTTCGAAACGTCCGAACCCATGCCCATGAAGGTGGTGCAATTGGTCGGCGCGATGGGCGCGCACAACATGGAATATGACGGGCACGATCTAGTCGCCCGCATCACCGAAAAACTCGGAGGTGAAGCCTTCTACCTCAACGCGCCCTATCTGTGCCAGAACGCTGAAATGGCGAAATCGCTCCTGGAAACGAAAAGCATTCGGGAAACCATCAACGTGGGGAAGAAAACGGACGTTGCCCTTTTGGGGGTCGGCACAACCGCACCAGAATATTCCAGTTTCTATCTGGCTGGTTACGTGACGCGCCGCGAACTGGACGATTTACGCAAGGCGGGAGGTGTCGGAGATGTGTGCGGCTTGCACTTCGATATCAACGGTCAACCCGCCTGCAACGATTTTTGCGAGCGATTGGTTTCGATCCGCCGGCCCGACCTGTTATCCATCCCCGTGCGGTTGGGCGTGGCGGGCGGCGAGGGTAAAGCGGAGGCGATTCTTGGTGCGCTTCGGAGTAAATATATCAATGTACTGGTAATAGACAGCGTTACTACCAGAAAGTTGATTGACCTAGCCAAATCAAAATGAACGAGGTTTTCAATGTCCAAGGATAAAGGGAAAGGTTCCGAGAAAGACATAGGTTCACACAAACTTTTCGATAAACGCGTAAAGCAATTGAAAATGTCCGATGATAGCCTGATCGGTTTATATCGGACGATGTGTACGGTCCGTCACTTTGAGTACATGGCAGACAAGTTGTATGCGGCAGGAAAAGTCCACGGAACCATGCACCTTTCGGCGGGGCAGGAAGCGGTGGCGGCAGGCATCAGTCTGGCCGTCCAGCCAGATGATTATTTGATCAACCATCATCGCGGGCACGGACATTTCATCGCCAAAGGCGCCGACATCAATCTAATGATGGCGGAATTCCTTGGCAAGGATGCCGGCTACAACCATGGGCGGGGAGGGTCAATGCACATTGCTGATTTCCAGTCCAACAATCTGGGCGCGAACGGGATTGTCGGTGGCGGAATTCCGCAAGCGGTTGGGGTGGGACTGGCGCTCAAAATGCAGAAGCGCAAGGAGATCTGTGTCTGCATCTTTGGTGATGGAGCCGCCAATGAAGGCGTCTTCCATGAAGCGATGAACATGGTGGCGTTGTGGAAACTGCCGGTGCTGTACATCTGCGAGAACAATAAATATGGCATGTCCATGGATGTGGACCGTGCTGTGGCGAAGCTTCCGATTGCCCAGCGCGCCGACGCCTACGGCATCCCCTGGGCTTGCGTGGATGGTAACGACGTTGTTGAAGTCTACGACGCAATGAAGACCGCAGTCGAACATATTCGCTCCGGCAAAGGACCGTATTTTGTCGAAGCGATCACATATCGCTATTTCGGACACTCCAAGAGTGATCGGAATCTATATCGCCCAAAGGAAGAAATCGAGGATTGGAAGCAAAACCGCGATCCGATCATGCGCTTTACCAAGCATTTGTTGCAATCTGAGATCATAGATGAAGGTCAGGCTCAGGAGATCAATGCGCAAGCAGAACAAGTCATCATCAAAGCCGTGGAATTTGCGGAAGCCTCCCCTGAACCGGATGTATCCACGCTGATGGAGTATGTTTATGCCTGAGATAACCTATCTTGAAGCCATTCGCCAGGCATTGTGGCAGGAAATGAAACGGGATGAGCGGGTATTTCTGCTCGGTGAAGACATCGGCCGTTATGGTGGCGCTTTCGGTCTGACGCATGGCATGCTCGATGAGTTTGGCGAAGAACGGGTGCTTGAGACACCCATTTCGGAAGCAACAATTGTGGCAACTGCCATTGGCGCGGCTCTGCTCGGAATGCGCCCCGTAGCCGAGCTCATGTTCATGGATTTCGTCCTGCTATCCCTGGATCAGCTCGCCAATCAGGCGGCCAAGATGCATTTCATGTTCGGTGGGCGCGCCACTGTTCCCATGGTCGTTCGGATGCCAGGCGGCTCCGGCTCAGGGGCTGCCTCACAGCACTCCCAGTCGCTGGAAAGTGTACTCATGCAATTCCCCGGTTTGATCGTTATCAATCCTTCCACACCATATGATGCCAAAGGCTTGATGCTTTCTGCCATCCGTAATCCGAACCCGGTTTGTTTTGTGGAACACAAGGTCCTTTACAAAATGAAGGGTGAAGTGCCCGAAGGCGATTACACCATTCCGATCGGCGTTGCTGAGATCAAACGTCCTGGACGTGACATCACAGTGGTTGCCAACAATGTCATGGTTATGAAGGCCCTCAATGTTGCAGAAAAACTTTCGAAAGAGGGGATCGAGGTTGAAGTCGTCGACCCGCGTACGATGTTACCGCTCGACACCGAAACCATCCTCCAGTCTGTGGCACGCACCGGTCGTTTGTTGGTTGTGCATGAAGCCTGTCAGACGGGCGGCTGGGCAGGCGAAGTGATAGCCTCAGTGGTGGGCAGTCCCATATTTGATTACATCGACGCACCCGTGCGGCGTCTTGGCGGAAAGGACATTCCCATTCCCTATAACCGCATTCTCGAAAAAGCTGCTGTTCCCCAGGAAGCCGATATCGAGCAGGAAATCCGCGCATCGGTGGAAGGCAGGATCTAATATGCCAGTTCCATTCATCATGCCCAAGTTCGATATGGACCAGGAAAAGGCAACCATTATTTCATGGTCAAAAAAAGAGGGTGACCTCGTCACGTTCGAGGAAAGCGTGCTCACTGTTGAAACGGAAAAGGTAGCAATCGATGTACCCTCACCTGCCTCTGGAATTCTCGCAGGGATTCTATTTAAGGATGGCGAGGAAGTACCAGTAACAAAGGTGATCGCTTACATTTTGAAGGAAGGCGAGACACTTGCGGATCTTCCCAAAATGGATCTCCCCAAGCCTCCATCCAAGCCTGAAGCGGCTCCTGTTTCTCAACCGGTTGCTGTCCCTCAAGCCATCTCGGTGTCTGCCACACCCATCGCAATCCGCATGGCGAAAGAGGAAGGAGTTGATCTTTCCAAAGTCCAGGCATCGGGCGTCAGGATTACTCGTGAAGATGTGGAACGCTTTATTGCAGACAAAAAGAAAGTAGGACGCGTTACAGTCGCAGCCACACCTGCGGCTCGTCGCGTGGCGCGTGAGAATGGCGTCGCTCTTGAAGCGGTATCCGGTTCCGGTCCGCGTGGACGCGTACAGTCCACAGACGTGTTAGCGGCTGCAAAACCACGCGTAACTCCATTATCCACAGCACAAGTCAATGGACGTGAATCTGAGATCATCCCGCTTACGAACATCCGCCGCACGATCGCGGAAAGGATGCAGAAAAGTTTCAATGAGTCCCCACATATCGCTCTAACCGTGGAAGTGGATATGACGGAAGCGGAAAACGCTCGCAAACGCTTCAACGTGCAGGCTGAAAAATTAAAGCAGCCACGTATCACAGTAACTGCATTGATGATCAAGGTCGTCGCCTGGGCATTGATTCGCAACCCGTATATCAACGCATCCTTCAATGGCAATTCTATTTCTTTGTGGAAGGATGTGAATATTGGTGTTGCTACTGCTGCCCCGCAAGGGCTTGTGGTTCCTGTGCTCAAAGGTGCCGATCATCTCGGCGTCAACGAGATCAACATCCGTTTGGTCGAACTGGCAGAACGGGCGCGCGAAAATAGGTTGAAACTCGAGGATGTGCAAGGTGGTACGTTCACAATTTCAAATCTGGGAATGTTCGGCATACGTCAGTTCCGCGCGGTGATCAACCCGCCAGAGAGCGCGATCCTTGCCGTTGGAAGTGTCGTGCGAACACCGATTGTTGTGGATGAGCAGGACCGTGTGGAGGTCCGTCCGATGATGTCGTTGACTATTTCTGCTGACCATCGTGTCATTGATGGCATTGTTGCAGCGCGCTTTTTGTCCGATTTGGTAATCGGGCTTGAATCGCCGTCCATGCTTTTATATTAACTGTAAGGAGTAGATGATTCCTAATGATTGAAGCAACGATCCCGGTAAGAAACGAAGTCGGACTACACGCACGTCCCGCTGCGCTGTTCGTGAAAACCGCAGCAAAGTTCTCCTCCACAATCAAGGTAAAAAACCTGACGACCAACGGAAATTTCGTGGATGCAAAAAGCATCATCATGGTCCTGACCCTGGGTGTAATGAAGGATCATGAAGTGGTGATACAGTCAGAAGGCGCAGATGCCGATGCGGCGCTCGACGCGCTGCGAGCTCTGATCGAAAATAATTTCGGCGAAGCTTAATCAGGTTTCAAGAGATAAGAAAAATTATGGCTGAGAAAAACTTCAAAGGTATCCCTGCAAGCGATGGAATCGTTGTGGGTCAGGTATTCTGCTACATCCCCGTAAAATTGGAGATCCCGGTTTGCGCGGCTGGAACTGTGGATGAAGAGATGGGGCGCTTCTATACGGCTCGCGAGCATGCCCGCGTTGAGATACAGGGCTTGTATGATATGGTCGAAAATAGGGCTGGCAAAGAGGAAGCCGTCATATTTAGAGCTCATCAGGAGATGCTGTCTGACCCTGCACTTGAGGGAAAGGCCCGTGAATATGTAGAGATTGGTCTAACGATTGAGCAAGCAGTTGCCAAGGTGACAGATGAACTCGCAAGTATGCTGTCAGGCATGGACGATGAACTTTTTGCCGCCCGGGCGTTGGATGTAAGGGATGTGGGGCGCCGTATCCTTCGTATTTTGCTTGGGCTTCCCGATACGGCGCTGGCTGCGGTCGTGAAACCATCCATCATTGTTGCAGAAGACCTAACACCCTCAGACACCGCCAGTCTTGATCCTAAACTTACGCTTGGCTTTATCACGGCTCAGGGCGGAATTACCTCACACAGTGCAATTCTTGCGCGAACGCTTGGGTTGCCTGCCATTGTAGGGATGGGCAATGATTTGCTTGTCAATGTTTCCAACGATACATTCATTGTGATGGATGGTCGCACAGGTGAGATGATCATCAATCCTGATTTGGAAACCGTTACCCGTTACAAACAGATCAAGGCGCAGCGAGATTCCCATTTGCAGGTACTCAAGATTGCCGCAAAAAAGGATGCCTGCACTGCGAGCGGTCGCCGTGTGGAAGTGGCAGCCAACATCGGTGAAGTTTCGTCGGCTCACGATGCAATGGAACATGGTGCTGAGGGCATTGGACTGCTGCGCACAGAATTCCTCTACCTCGAAGATACGCAGCCTCCCAGTGAGGATAAGCAATATCAGATCTATCGTGAGATATTTGAAGTGATGGGTACTCGCCCTGTGATTGTGCGTACGCTTGACATTGGTGGTGATAAGCCCCCGGCTTATCTGCCTTTTCCCGAAGAGATGAATCCATTCCTTGGCTGGCGAGCAATTCGTATATGCCTGGATGAGCCCGAAATGTTCAAGACCCAGTTGCGCGCAATTCTGCGCGCAGCAGTGGGACATCAGGCCCGCATCATGTTCCCCATGGTTTCAGACTTGGATGAACTGAGACATGCGCGCGAGATCGTTGAAACAGTCAAACGGGATCTCGAACTGGCTTCCATTGAATTTTCCGCTGATGTGCCGGTAGGAATCATGGTCGAGACCCCCGCCGCAGCATTACTGGTGGATGTACTTGCAGAAGCCTCTGACTTTTTCAGCATTGGTACCAACGATCTGACCCAATATACGATGGCAGTGGATCGCGGTAATGCGAAGGTATCTGGACTGTTCCAGCCACTGCATCCCGCCGTGCTGCGTCTTATCAAACAGACGATTGACGCTAGTCACGCCAAAGGAAAATGGGTGGGCATGTGCGGCGAACTCGCTGGCATGACCAATGCCATTCCCATCCTACTTGGCTTCGGTTTAGACGAGTTCAGCATGAATCCGCGCGCCATCCCCGAAGCCAAGCATCTGATCGGCAAGCTAACGGATGAAATGGTGCACGAGATCGCAGGTCAAGCCATGTCGTTTGGGACTGCGGCTGAAATCGAAAATTATGTGAAGGCAATACTGGCCGAGTTGGCATAAAACCATAAGGAGAAATGAACATGGAAACTATATTACAGAAATTATTCGACGCAGTATTGGAAGGTGATTTCGACGGTGTCGAGACGAACGTGACAGCCGCGCTGGAAGCCGGCCTGGATCCAAACGCCATCCTGAACGATGGCATGATCGCCGCCATGCGCGAAGTTGGAGTCCGCTTCGAGGCGGGCGAATATTACGTGCCAGAGATGTTGATCGCGGCGCGCGCTATGCAAAGCGGAATGGTTCTCCTGAAACCGCATCTGCAAAAAACTGAGCAGAAATCCAATGGTAGGGTGCTTATGGGTACGGTCAAAGGTGATCTGCATGACATCGGCAAGAACCTGGTGGGGCTGATGCTGGAAGGCGCGGGTTACGAGATCATAGACCTAGGCGTGGATGTTCCTGCCGAGGAGTTTGTGAAGAAGGCAATCGAGCTAAAGCCAGATGTCATTGGCATGTCCGCCCTGCTGACAACCACCATGGCGTCTATGAAGACAACGCTTGACGCGTTAGATGCTGCAGGTTTGCGAAAGAACATTAAGGTAATCGTGGGAGGCGCTCCTGTCACCGATACGTATGCGCAACAGATCGAAGCCGACGGATTTTCTCCGGACGCCAGCCGGGCGGTTAATCTGGTGAATGAATTGCTGGGTAGGTAAGTAGGTAAAGCCAACCCTGAGTACTCTTTAATACGCAGTCTATGCATACTAATCGGAGTCTTGCGCTCCACCAATCGCCCTTGCGACTGTTGCGATGGGTTGCGGTGCGTGCCCGCCAGGTCAGGTTGCAGGCACATTTCAGATAACCGCATAGCAGGTAATCATTTTGCCTGCGGTGTTTGGGGTAGGTTTTGTTTTCTTTTCGCATCTTTACAAACAATTCATAGGTGAATATATCAAGGATGGGTGCAACAGGGATTTGGAAGGTCTGCCCTGCACGGGAATAGGTTTTGAAGCCATAGGCATACTCTCTGGCTGATTTGAGTAAAGCCTGAATGCTGGACCGGGATCATTGGATGTGTCGGGGAATGCTGCTCTCCTTTTGTGGAGCATCCGCAGCGATCAGATGTTTTCGTATTTGATTGAGGGGAGTTTTCTAAATGTACCAATTAATGATGTTCCGGATGCATTTCGCTTCTTCTTCGACAAGGTGGATATTTTCACCTATGCGAATATAGCTATAGCGATCCTGACCCATATTTGCTTTTCCCGCTTTCAGCCGTGCTTTGCCTCCCATTTCCATCCGCTCTTTCATCCCATCCAATTCCATTTGGGCTACCCAGGCGCGGATTGGAGCAATCGTTGGATCGAAGGTTTCTTTTGCGAACAGGATGTCGATCTTATAGTTCTGTACGGTTTCCAAGACTGCCAACATCGCTCGTACTCCGCGATATAGACTGTCTTCACGCCAGGCGAGGATAACCTCGAATTTATCTCGGGCGGCGTCAATGAGCATGGCTTGCAAAGCAGGTCAATCTGAGCGACTCCCCGATGGTTCGATCAGCTTATTCCTACCCGATATTTTTCCACGTCGCGATAAACACGAGTAACTTGCTGTCCCTTTTCCTGAGCCAGATACAAACAATCTGTTTCCTGCTCAATTGGGCTGGGATTTGCCCCTTGTGATTCTGAAGAGGTTCGGTGGTCGGTTATTGACCTAAATATACAGCTAAATGCGATGAGGTAGTTATGCTTTCACACAGATCCATCGACCTTTTCACACTATCCACCTGGCCAGTAGAAAACTCCCCCCTTGGCGGGGGAATATTTTTGTTTGGGCGGCTATCCTTCGATACGGAAAGGAAACTGCCATGCCAACCCTCACCAAATCTATCCGCACTCTCTTGATCGTGTTGAATTTCTTTCTCGGGCTGACTGCCATCGGCGGCGGCATTCAATTGTTGATCGGTTTCTACGTGCCGCCTGTAGACCTGCTGATGGGATCCCCCTTCGACAGCTACATCATTCCCGGGCTAGCGCTCGGCTTTATCGTGGGCGGGAGCGCGATCTTCGCCGCCATTCTCTTGATTCGCAGGAATCATTTTGCACCGCTGGCATCTGCCTCAGCCGGGCTGATCATTATGGTCTTCGAGTTCGTGGAAATGTTGGTAATTGGCTACTCCGAAGGTCCGCAAGGGTTCATGCAACTGCTCTACTTTGGATTAGGCGTGGTCATTGTAGCGGTTTCATTAAGCCAGTGGTTTATTTCCCTGCGTTCTCTCGATATGAACGCTGCAACCTAATAAGAACATCATGAATCTTAGCCTGCCCTTCTTCAACCCCGCTGATGGACGACTGCGCGCAGGTTGGCGTTTGCTGGCACAGCAACTTGTGCTGGTGTTCGCTCTACTCGTTCTGGAAGACTTTCTTACCACGCCATTGAAACCGTCTCTTTCGCAGAATGGCTTGTGGATTCTGGAAGCAGTCGTCGGATGCATTGCCTTTGGAGTCAGCGTATGGCTGGCTGGTAGATGGTTCGACAAACGTCCCTTTGCGGACTTTGGTTTTCATCTCTCCCGCCGTTGGTGGAGTCAGCTGGGTTTCGGCATGGCGTTGGGAGCCGGATTTATTGCGGTGATCTTTCTGACAGAGTGGACACTGGGCTATGTGCACATCGTTCAGTTTGGGGTCACGGTTGAGCCGGGCGCATCGCTGGCGTGGGCGCTGACAGCGCTGTTTATCCACTACATCGGCATCGCCTTCACCGAAGAAATTCTAACGCGCGGGTATGTTTTGAGAAACTTGCTCGAAGGGTTCAAGTTGCCAAAACAAAATTGGAGCGGGGCTCTTGCCGTGCTGGTCTCTTCTGTGATATTTGCCCTGCCCCATGCAGGGAACCCAAACGCAACGCCGTTGGGAATTGCCATTCTCGTTCTGTTCGGGATTTTTTGCGCAGTGGCTGTCGTGCTGACCCATGAACTTGCGATACCGCTTGGATTTCACCTCACCTGGAATTTTTTTCAGGGGAACGTCTTCGGTTTTCCGGTCAGTGGCTGGGAATTGCGCGGCGGGACATTGCTCTTCATCGAACAAAGTGGTCCCGCCTGGTTGACAGGCGACGCATTCGGACCGGAAGCAGGTGTGGTCGGGCTGGCTGCCATCCTGCTTGGAATACTTATTCTCTTTCTGACCTTCAATCCAACTCACAATTTTTCACTTGAACACTAAGGAGAAAACAATGAACCGTCTTTTCAAAAATAAAAACGGTGACTTACACTGGGGTTGGAAAACCGCCATCCTCCTGCTGGGGACAATTGTATTTGGTGTCGCCTTGAACATCATTTTGATGACCATCCTAACCTTCGTACACATCTCACAGGGACTCATGCAAGATCAAGCCATGCAAAAAGCGACCGAGATCATGGGCGGCTTCATACCGCAAGTCATTTTGTCTGTGTTTCAACTTGGCTTCATGTTCTGGCTTGTGCGTTGGATAATCGTCAAAATTGAAAAGCAGACCTTTGACTGGAGCCACCTCGGGCTGGGCACCAACAACCGAATAAGGAATATCAGTTTTGGCATTCTCCTCGCACTGACTTTGACCGTTCTTACGTTTGGCATTGGCTTCCTCATTGGAACGTTGTCCTACGTTGGTAACGGTTTCAACCTGTTCTCCACCTCCAAAGTCATCGTCACGCTCTTGTTGGGAATGATTCTGACGTTTGCCAGCGGCTTCGGCGAAGAAATTGCCTTTCGCGGCTACCTGCAAACCCGTATCTCCCAGCGCTACAACCAAACAGTCGCAGTCGTGATCGTGGCGGTCTTATTTGCGTTGATGCACCCGCTCAGCACAGCCATCCATCCATTGATGTATCTTGCAACGGCGATTCTGGTTGGCATCCTGTTCGGCACACTCTATGTCCGCACGCGCTCTTTGTGGGCGGGCATTGCTCTTCATACCCTGTGGAATTACCTGCAAATAGCCGTCTTCGCGGCCTCCAATGCAACAGACGGAAGGTTTTTCGGCGCACCGCTCTTCGTCTTTGACAATCTCTCAGCAACGCCCCACGCCTTACTCGAGTTTGGCGTAATCCTGCTTGGCTTGATTGGCGTGCTTTATTCAACCAGGCTGCCACACGCCGGCCAGAAGGCTATATGGAACGCGTGATCCTCATCACGGGTGCGAACAACGGGATTGGATTGGCAATGACCCAAACGCTGTTGGAAATGGGCGACCGCGCCCCCGCACTGGACCTGTCGCTGAAGAATCTCGCTTCAACCTCTCACCCGAACCTGCTCCCACTTCGATGCGACGGCTTCCAACTGTGGGTCACATATCACTTCCGCGTGCAGATGGGCAAACTGCTCACAATGATGACCGAATGGGCAAAGAAACAATGATGAGTACAAATGCAAAATTGATCAACCTGATGGCGCTGTTGATTTTCTTCTCCGCGTGGACAATGCCTTTCGAAGCGGGAACAATTCCCTCGGTCGGGTTTGATGCGGAGGCACTCGATGCGTATATCTCCGGGCAGATGGAGAAGCATGAGATTCAGGGAATCTCCATCGCGGTGACATCCAAAACAGAGATCGTGTATCTCAAGAGTTATGGCACGGCAGGCGGCGGGCGACCGATGACACCGCAAACGCCGATGTACATCGGCTCGCAGAGCAAGTCGTTCACAGGGTTGGCGGTGGCGCAGTTGATCGAGCAGGACAAGATCAAGTTGAATGAACCCGTGCAGACGTACATCCCGTGGTTCAAGGTAGCGGATGAAGAAGCATCGCAAAGCATCACGATCCGACATTTGCTGCACCACACAAGCGGACTCTCCGAAGCGGGCTTTACTGTGATCCTGCCCGATGATGCGACGAACGAAGACGCCGTACGCGCGCTGGCTTTCGCCGAGTTGACCGCACCCGTGGGGACGACGTTCCAATATTTCAACGTGGGCTACGATGTGCTGGCGGTGGTCGTGCAGAACGTCAGCGGCATGACGTATGAAGAATACATCCAGAAAAATATCTTCGACCCGCTGGAGATGGCCCACACCTATACCGACCCCGAACTGGCGCGCGCGAACGGACTCTCGCAAGGCTATAGCCGCTTCTTCGGGTTTACCATGCCTCAGGCGCAACCACATCGTAATTTTGAGGTTGCCGCGGGCTATATCATTTCGACGGCAGAAGACATGGGGCACTATGCCATTGCGATGAACAACGACGGCATGTACAACGGCAAGCGCGTGTTGTCATCCAAAGACATGGACATGCTGTTCTATGCCGAGAATGGCTATGGCATGGGCTGGTTCGTGGAGGATGGTCATGTGTATCATGGTGGCGCGAACGAAACCTTCAAGACCTTTGTGGACTTGTATCCGTCACACGACATGAGTATCGTCCTGCTTATCAATCAGGGCTATATGCTCGACCATTACATCTCCGCGCCACAGGTCTTCGACGGCGTTGAAGCCATCGTACTCGGGCGCACGCCTCCGCCACTGACAGAAGGCTGGTCGGTGAAATATATGGGCTGGGCGCTGGGACTTTTCGTGCTGGGATTGAGCGCGTTGCACGTCCGCAACTTCCGCGCCTTGCGTGGCTGGACGGAACGTGCGAAGTGGTGGTCGGCGCCCCACAAGGCATGGGACGTGGCGGTCAGTTTCCTCATCCCGACCATGATCCTGCTCGTGGTCTTCAGCCAGATCAAAGCCTTTTACGGCTACCGCTTCAACCTGACGTATCAAATGCTCATCATGTCGCGCACGTTGGGCGATATCACCGTGTTGATGCTTGTCGGCTCCGTTCCTGATTACGTGCAGGGATTTGTAAAACTATTCTGGGTATTGACGGGCAAAACACGCCCTTCCTAATTCAACTCGATTCAGAAAGAGAGATTCATCATGCAAGCAACATTAACCGCTTCCGCTACAACATCGTCGAAAGTCAACTGGTCGCAAGTCGTCGCCTTTCTCGGGCTGACGTTCGGCTTGACCTGGCTATTAGACCTTGTGCTTTACCTGGTCGGCGGGTTGACCAGTCCCGCCGCGAGTTTGTTCCTGCAATTCCAGATGTTATTGCCAGCCTTCTCGGCGATGATACTGGGTGCGTTCTTCTTCAAGGACAGCCCCATCTATCATCGAACAAACCGTACCGCCTCGCGCTGGTTCATCTACTTTTATTTGTTTTTCACCGTCTGCTATCTGGTCGCGTTGATCGTTGGTCAGGTCCTGCCACAGCAAGCCGCCATCATCAGTTCCCTGTTGCTCCCGCTCAGCTTGGTCGGTTTGATCTTGCTGGTCATCCTTCGAATCAAAGGCGGCAAAGCGGGTTTCGCGAACACGGGCTTGGCGGGCGGCAATTGGAAGATTTGGCTGGGATATGGCGTGCTTCTGGTCTCCTATTATGCCGTCCAAACCCTACTCAATTATCTGTTAAAACTCGGTCAGGTCGTGAACCTCAAAACGGCATTGCCACAACTCGCCGCCTCTCCCATCCCGGACTCTGCGCTGCTCCCCGTACTCGCGATCCAGACCGTGATCCTCGGTCCGCTCCTGGGACTGGTCATTTCCTTTGGCGAAGAATACGGCTGGCGCGGCTACCTGCAGACCGAACTCATCCGCCTCGGTCGTGTCCGCGGCATTTTCCTGCTGGGAGTCATCTGGGGGATCTGGCATTGGCCCGTGATCTGGATGGGTTACAACTTCCCTGGTCAGCCCGTGCTCGGATCGTTTGCCATGGTGGCGATGTGCGTCATCCTTGCCTATTTCCTCGGCTATGCTGTCCTCAAATCAAACGGCGTCTGGACTGCGGCATACCTGCACGCACTCAGCAACCAAACACTAAGTTTCTTCATGCTAATGATCTACATGCCGACCAACCTGATCCTCTCATTCGGCATTGGTCTTCCCGGACTGGCATTGGGTGCGCTCGTCGTCCTGCTCATCTTGCGCGACCCGATCTGGAAAATCAATGAATAGCCTGCGATATCACAAGAATTCCATATATGACTCACCGCAAACAACTCACTGTCTTCATTATCATGCTCGGCGTTTACGCAATGAGCGCTTTCCTCGCCTATACTTTTTTCTCAGATCAACTCATGGCAGGAGCCAACGTCCCGATGCCCGACCTGGGCGTTTCCAACATGGTCCTTGGGCTCGCTAATGCCGGCATTATCCTTGTAGTCTACGGATTCGTCGGGCTGGCGGGGTATTGGTTTGCGCGCAAGCTCCAACTGCCCGGCATCTTCAGCTCAGACGGGAATCCGCGCCGCTGGTTTCTCATCCCGTTCGTGCTGGGGGTGATCGGCGGTGTTGTGCTCGTCCTCGGCGACCTACTCTTCGCGCCGGTCAACGGTATCGGTCGTTTTCCGCATCCACCCTTCCCGACCTCCATCCTGGCCTCCATCAGCGCGGGCATTGGTGAGGAGATCCTGACGCGCATGTTCATCTTCGGCTTGTGGGGACTTATACTTAACTGGATACTCAAACGTTTCAACGGGCACACGCTCGCGCTTTGGATCGCGAACATCATCGCCGCCCTCGTCTTTGGTGCCAGTCATCTTGGGACGGTATTCATCCTGACGGGCGCTTCGTCCCTATCCGAGCTTGCTCCGGCGTTGCTGGCAGAGATCTTCCTCCTGAACGGCCTCCTCGGACTTGTAGCAGGCGAACGCTACATGAAAGATGGTCTGATCGCCGCAGCAGGCGTACACTTCTGGGCGGATATTGTCTTCCACGTGCTGTGGGGACTGCTCTAATTACTATCCAACTGCAATCCTATCGTTGAAAGGAACTTCCTCATGCAAACTGCCTCAGCCTCTGCTCCCATGTCCGCTACAAAGCCGGTCACCACAACCACCCCATGGCTCATGCTCCTCTCGCGTTCCGCGCTGTTCATCCTCGTGCAGGCATTCATCGTGCTGACCATATCAGCCACCGGCGCGCCCAACGCCTGGGACGAATCCACGCGCTACTGGGGTTTGATCGCCGCTACCGCCAACGTTGCTTCTTTGTACCTGCTCATGCGTGTCTATAAGGCGGAAGGCAAACGCTTCTGGGATACTTTGCGTTTCTCGCGCGAGACCTGGAAAGCCGACCTGCTCTGGTTCATCATTTTCAGCATCGTCGCCATGCCGCTGGTCGACGCGCCGCGCGTACCGCTTGCCCAAGCCATCTTCGGCGACGACATGATCGCTACAAACCTGTTGTTCAAACCGCTTCCGACCTGGGCGTTTATATTGAGCTTCATCTTCCCGCTCACGATCTGGTTCGCAGAGCTGCCCACCTACTTCGGCTATTGCATGCCGCGCCTCGCGAAGCAGGTCAATGGCTGGGTCGCCTGGCTGATCGCGTCCTTCTTCCTTGCCGCACAACACATGTTCCTACCCACCATCCTCAACGGCGGCTATCTACTCTGGCGTTTCGGGATGTTCCTGCCCTTCGCCCTCATCACCGGCTTTGCCCTCAAATTCCGCCCGGCACTTTTACCTTACTTCGTAATCGTCCATGCGCTTTTGGATATAACAACTGTGCTGGTTTACTTGATGATATAACCCCGTTGTCGGGGTAACCACGCCTCATTCTTAACCGACAACTGAAACCACAAAACCAACAGGAGCGAACGCCGAGTCCGCTCCTGATTTAATGGAACTTGATGTATTACGGCTTGCTTATTAATTTTGAAAGTTTCCTCAGTTCGGAAAGAGTGGTAGTACAAAACTGGCGATTTCTTCCTTGCACCTGTTCCACTCATTTCCTGAATGTTCGATCACCAGTTTTTGAATTGGTAATTTATAAAGAATATCCAGTTCCAATTTTTGGCGCATCTCGTAGAACTGAATGACGCCATCATACCCGTTCAAATGATGGAACTTGCCATACTCCTGCCCGGTCAGATACCATATGACAAAATCTGCCCACTCCTTTGGTCTCTCCTCACGGACGAGTTCGAGTGCAGCCCTTACATCTTGCGGCTGAAGATAGATCACCAGCGGATTTAACTCATGGATGATGTCTGTCAGATTCTCAATGTGTTGGTTTGCGAATTGCGGGGCAACGTTATGACGGGCAAGCATGACCGTCAGCGGGTTTTGCAGATACACACACTCCATCAATGTGACTTCATCGGAGTTCTTCGCGACTTTGACAAAATCCCGCCAACGGTCGAGCGCCAGACGGCAGTATTCCTCCATTGGCAGGCCGTCGTATACATCCAGTCGGGATAACTCATCCACCAAAGATTGTTCTATCTTTTCAGGATGTAAATTTTGAAGTTTTCGATATTTCAACAAATAATCTGAGCCGCGAACGGATGTGTGTTCTCCTATTTCTGTCAATTTAGGATGACGCGCAAGCAAATCTTCAAACTGAGACTTGCTCAAGCGGGCTATACCTTCGAAATCGGCGGGATGGTCAAAGTCACCTTCGCTCCAAAAGCGGGAGGGGATATTGGTATCTTCAAAAAACTTTTGCAGAGTGGCGCCCGCAGTGGACTTTCCAGAACCAGGGATGCCTTCAAGGAGGATGAGTTTGCTTTGCATGGAGGCTATTTTAATCCGTTGAACTTCTCTGCCCACACATTGCGGAATTTGCCGCTCTTCGGGTCACGCATGGGAGGCTCCTCAGCGCGGACGATGTTCACGTTGTCCAAACCTTGTTGTATGAGATAGTCACGCGCGTTGACATAGACACGCTGCCAAACTGCTTGATATTCTTCCGTATGCTTCGCTTCCAGACGGATCTTCAACGAGTCGGGAGCAGTTTGTATTGCCTGAAATCTCAACACGCCAGGTGTCTCTTTGATCACGGACCAAAGAGCAAGCGGCAGGACGGGGATCAGCCCTTCGCTTGAAGATTCGAAACGCAGAATTTCATCAGTGCGACCTTCGACCTTGATGAGCGGAAGTGTAATTCCGCAATCGCATTTTTGGGGTAGCAGGGTAACGCGGTCGCCAAGTTCATAACGGATGATCGGCATAACGCGGTTGGCGAGGTTGGTGATCAAGGTTCGATTCGAGAGTTGACCCGCAGGGACGGGATTGTGATTCGCATCCACAGGCTCGAAAATGATCCAGTCTGCATTGATGTGCATCTTTCCGTGATTGCATTCATAACCCATCACGCCGCCTTCGGAACATCCGTAGTTGTTACGCGGTGGCACACCAAATGCCTTTTGAATGAGTTCACGGTTTTCGTCCGAGAGTGGTTCTGCGGAACTAATGACAATCGAAGGATGAATGTTCAATCGCCCTTCGAGTTGCTCCTGGGCCAACAAACCGAGCGCGCTGGCATAGCCCGAAAACATGGCAGGTTGAAGATCATTCAACTGTTTGACGATCTCGTGAAGCGGCAGTGTGACAGGAATAAGTCGAATCCGCTTCCCGCGTGAACGGTTGGAAGCACGTTGTCGCTCGAGCATCGTCACTCCGAGAAAATGTCCGTTTCCCGCAAAGACCGAGGCGCTGTTGCCGCCCGCCTTCATCATGCCACGGATGACTTCCATGTTGTACCATTCGCCGCCCATACGCAGCACATTCACGGCGGTGATGACCGCATCCCAGTTTTTATCTTCAAGGAAGATGCCGGGTGTGCCCGTTGTACCAGAGGTTGTCCACACCATGTACTTGCCCAGATAGGGTTTGCCGATATTTCCCAGATCAGAAATGTATTGGAGCACATCCGCTTTGCGCACAGATGCGTCGGTGACCACGTCATCGAAATGTTCCATCAGTTCCACTTTTGTTACGGGTGGAAGGAGGCGCACATCGGTAACATCGTCAGGCAAGCCACGATACTTCTCGGCATAAAAGCGTGAGTTGGCGCGCGCAAACCGCACTAACTCATTGAGCCGTTCTCGCTGACGGCTTGCCAGCATTTCAGGCGTGCCACGTGTAATGCGGCGCGCGTCCATGAAAATTGATAAGGGGTTGAATGATGTCATTTTTATGTTCCTTTTACTGATACCACTGCATTTCCTGCCACATCTCGCTCCACGGTCGGCGCGGCTCGAGGCAGATGTATAAGCCAGTGTGATATATTGTCTCTTCGTTCTTCACGTTATACGAATTGTTTACAGTGCCGTTGTACTGACACGATTTGAAAAAGAATATTGCATAGCGAGCAGACCAAGATCAAGCACAATACGCAGCCAAAGCGGAGGGAAGAGGAACGTAATCAGCAATAACACAACGACGGATGCAACACTGAGGAGCAGCGGATATTGGTTGTCGTCATGATTTGCATACCAAACGAGAGATGTCAGGCAGACTACAAGCGCAGCAAGCCAGGCAATGATCTCAAGCGGAGTGGTGAAAACCGATTGCGAAATTCCTTCCGCCCGAGCTTTGACGGTATGCAGCGACTTCAATTCCATCACCGCATCAGGGATTTCCAGTGCAACAACAGCCGCCGGGGGCATGAACGAATTGTCGAAACTCTCGCGCACGATCAATCGGGTATGAGTATCGTCAACAGGTGTCAGACCAAAGGTGAAGGTCCAGACGGGATCGCCATTATCATCCAGCGCCTGCCAGCTGAGCCATTGGTTCGGCTCCAGTACGGTCACATGGCTGGGGCAGAAACTGCTCGACATACAGATCGGGTCACCCACCTTCAAGTTTTGATATTCAGGCAGGATACGGTCCGCGGTGCGGATGTCAAAACCAAATAGGTTTTCCAGCCAATCGTAGCTGTACCAGCCGCCGCGCCCCTGTCCCCACTGTACCAGCCAGGGCCAAATCTCTTCAGGGGCAGCATTGATGGTGATGGCGCGAGTCCAGCCAATGTGCTCAAGATCTCCCGGCATCGCCTGTGAGACTTCCTCCGGTGTGGCTCCCCAGTGCAGATGCCAGGGACGGATAACCATATAACCTAAAATCAGAACCAACATCAGGATTCCCAGTCCTGCAAAAAAGCGTTTAATTCGTGTTTTCTTCGGCATGATTCATTCTCCTATCTCCAAGTTTATTGGATGGGATCTAAAAACTCCCCCATCACTGGGGGAGTTTAGGACTGTCCGATTGGACAGGTGCATTATGGAGTGATCCACATGGACTGGATCATGGCATCCAATTGGCTAATCGTTGGGAAGAACGCGTCGGGGGATGTGGCATTCAACAGGTCCGTGACGGAGGCGTAATATCCCTGGAAATCGGCATTCGGATCGTTGATGTCGGGATATGCGATTCCTCCGGCGGGGACGGCTGCTCCAGCGTCACTGGTCTCTGCCAACACCGGGGCAGTGATCGGGAAGATCGCCACGATGTAATACTCTCCGTCTGCACTGAATCCCTGAAAGTGATAGAACAGTTCATGGTTGTTGACTGGTGCAGCATACTGGGCATATTCCGTGATAAAGCGAATGCCGCTGCCGTTCTGGAAAGAGATCGTTTGAATGTTCGACGCAAATACCTGTGCGGCATTGAAGAACGGGACAGCAGGAAGTTGATCAGGCGCTACCGGCACGACTGCACTCATAATATTTCGCAGGCGATGCATGCTTTCAAACGCACCAGGCACAAGTGTTGCATAATCCACCGCCGGGTACACATAAATTTGAGGTTGGTGGAATTTGCCTTGCAGGATGTAATAATCGTTCAATGAGACTTGCAAGTGACCTGGGGTCTTTTCCCAATACGGTGCATCGTCATCTGTCATGGGCGGGGTGTCGCTGCCGCTGGCACCGCTGGCAACACTCGCAGGAATCTCCAAGGTCAGACGTCCGAATGTTATCAAGGTGTTCGGCACAGGTGATGGCTGGACGGCAAATGTTGCACTCGGGACTGCAGTTGCGGGAATCGCCTGAGTCAACGAGATGAATACTTCAGGTGTGGTTGTAGCCGGTTCGATCAGAACGGGAGTTTCTGCCGCGGTGGGAACTTCGCTCGTGGGAAAAATATTGACCGCCACATCACATGCTAGAGATAAAACGACAAGCAAACAAAGAAGTAAAGTAAGTCTTTTCATGGTTGCACATCCTTTCACATCCATCATAGACATCAGCGATGAAAAACTCCCCCGTCACTGGGCGAGTTTTCACTGTCCATTTGGATAGTGTGGGCAGTCGGACACGTTTATATTTTCTCAAACAACCTTTCATAACCTGTATAGGCTTTCAAGGGGATCAACTCGAACGTGATCAACTGATTCTCGACATATGGCAATGTGGACAACGCCTCTCGCGCCTCTTCCACCGTTTGACATTCCAGCACTAAAATAGCCTCGCTTCTATCCGCGCGGAAATTTGTTTCTCGAATCACCCCAGCCTTAACCAACGCCCAGACCTGTCTCGCTTCGTCTTTGGCATATTTCTGGAATCCCTCCGCCGTTGTGGTGGGAAGTTCATGCTCGAGTGCGAGAATTTTCATCTTCACTCCTGCCTATTGGATTTTCGCAAGGGCGGTAAGGAGCAATACCAGCACACCGCAAACCGCCATCATGTTGACGTAATTCCAGAAGCAGGCGATAGCCTGCTCAGGGCGCAAGGTTTTCAAGTTCTCGTTCATTTTGATCTCTCCTTTTTATTTCTCTGGATACGTGTCTGCAAGAACGGTATCCACTACTACATCCACAAAAACGGACGACTCAGTCACCCACGGGTTGTGGCCCGACCGCTCGAACCAGATCAATTCCTTATGCGGCGCGTCCAGCAGTTCAAAATATTCTTCAGCCAGGACAGGCGGCGCGTTCACGTCATGCCTTCCGAGCAAAAAGTACACAGGCACTTCGAGCTGTGTCGCCTGCACGCGGAAGTCCACTTCCCAGAGTTGAGGATAGACCGCATCCATCGTTACTAGCGCGCCAAGGAACCAATTGACTTTGTCATATAAACCGTACTCAGAACCGGAAAGGTCTTGCCAGGTGTTGAAGCCATCGTCGGCGATGTTCGGGTCGGCGTTCATATAGGCGTAGGTCTCCGTCAGGAAAGCGGCTTCCTTCATCGCCACACCTTTGCCATAATATGGCGGCGGTCCCTGCTCCTTGAGTTGCGCCACCTTCGCTGTATTCCCACGCTCCTCCATCAACTCCAAAACGAATTCATAGCACATCAAATCGGTTTCGAGGAACGCCACCATTTGACCCGTACCGATAAAGGCATGGAACAATTCGGGATTATGTTGAACCATCCACACACCAACCACGCTCCCCCACGACTCGCCAAGGATGTAAATCTTCTCTTCATTGAATCGTTCGCGCAGATAGTTGGTCAAGGCAATCCCATCTGTGACGTATCGTTCGGGGCTTAACGTTGACCTGTCCACTGCATCGAAAGATTTTCCCGCCCCGGGCTGTTCCCAATTAACGACAACGAAATAATCTTCCAATCCCCCCAGCGCTCGCCGTGCGGTGACAAGTTGACTCCCGCCCGGTCCGCCTGCGAGGAAGAGCAATACTGGCTTGTTCACATCTTTGCCGCGAATCGAAATCCATTGCTGGCTTCCGTTCAAGTCCACTTTTTCGAGCGTGGCAATGCTTCCGGGAATCACATCCCCGTTTGCGTCGGTGATCGGAGGCGTAAAGGCAAGCGCTTGTGAGATCATCACTGCCAGAATGGAGACAATCAGCATTCCGCCAAGCCCTGCCGAGATTCCCTTCCATGCAGGAGAAATGCGGAAGGACAAAATGATCAGAGCAATATACAAGCTGCCGAGCGGAAACCATATCCATGCAGAAACAGGCGTGGAGATCGGGAGCAAAACGATGGGAAGCGCAAGCAGCAGGGCAAGGATCATCACTAGAATACGCCCTATGGTGCCCAGCCCTTTCAAAATGAGATTGGATTTGTTTTGCATGGGAACCTCAAGCCTGTTTCGGGAAGAACGTGTAGATGGTGGCAATGCCAAGTCCGAGCACGAGAACGAGGCGCAGCCAGAGCGGCAGGGACGATTCCCAGATCCACAATCCCAGAACGATGGGGAGGATAAGAAATCCGACGATAACTTGAAGTGCGATCGGCATCCCGCGAAAAGACTGCCAGAGCGCATCGAGGATAGGTTGGTTAAAGATCAATGCGGCTCCAAACGCGAGCCAGAGTAGAGTCAGGATGCCAAACGCAGAATAATTGATGAGCATATTCATAAGGAAATCTCCTTTTCTGTTCATCATAGATGAGGGAAAAGAAAAACTCCCCTGCCATGAGGGGAGTTTAAGACTGGTCAATCGGCTAGGATGGGCCCAGCTGGGAGCCCATCCATTACTGCTACTTGCTCCCAAGGTGATTGACGTTTCCAATGCCGTTGATGTGTTTGTTCACATTTGCGGCACCATAGTAATTAACTGAACCTGCGCCGGAGATTTCGGCATCCAGATAATCGTCCACCCAAACGGTTGCGCTTCCCGCGCCGCTGATCTGAACCCTGACAGTCCTGCCGTGCAGGTCGCCGCCTTTGAAGTCGCCGAAACCGCTGATGTCCACATCAAGGCTGTCGGTCACGCCGGAGGCGGTCATACTGCCCGCGCCGCTCAAATTTACGGAAAGTTCATCCGTTGTGATGTCCTTCAGTTCCAGATTCCCTGCACCGCTGATCGAAACGTTCAACCCATCCGCTTCGAGACCTTCAACGACGAGTTCACCGGCACTGTTGAAATCCACTTCCTTCAACTCTTTGACGACGATGGTTACGCGGACGATCTCGCGCGGACTGACGTATTTGCCATCTTCGGGTTTGTAGTAGATCCTGAGCTCGCCATTGCGGACTTCCGTCCTCAAGCCGGGCAGAAGATTATCCTCCGCCTCGATCTCGACCGATTCGGATTCTCCCTGTGAGATGAAGACCTGCGCCGGAAAATCGACTTCCACTGCATCAAACCCGCTGACCTCGCGCGTCGACGTGATGATATTCCCCGACCCCGCCTCGCTCGGACCGAGGTAGAAGTCATCGCCTCCAACGAACCAGATCATGGAGGGTGAATCCCACCCCAGGCGCGGGGCGAAGAATACCGCCAGAAACGCCCCGGTGATGATAAGCACGTCGAGCAAAATGGTGGCGTACTTCCAATAAGCACGCAGGATCATACCCAGACCAGCTGCGATCAACAGGTAGGGCCAGATGCGGGTCAACGCCCAAAGGTTGGAGGAGGGAATCGTGTTCGAACTGACAAGAATCCACACGACGCCTGCCGCAATAAGGAACAATGGACCAAAAATGGAGCGAGGCTTAGACATGTTACCCCTCCTCCCCGCTTGCAGGCGGGACCGAATCCTGCGTATCATTCTTCTTACCGCCCAACAGACCGGAACGGGTGAGCAACAAGTACGCGCCCAAGCCGATCAACAGAACGGGAAAGAGAATGCCGCTGAACGAGGAAAAGATCATCTCGAAGAACGCGCCGAAGATGATGAACAGGATCAACCCCACCTTCATCACATTCCATCCGGATTTCTTCTGGTCCTCATCTTCACCATACCAGCCCATGATGTAAATACCGACGCCGACGAACATGATGATCAGCGTCCAGAAGTAGGACATGGATTCCCAGCGATGGGTGATGTTCTGGAACAACAAGACCAGACCGATGCCGCCGATGATGCTGCCGGGAATAGCGAATCCGGCGGATTGTTTGCCGCCTGCGAACATCGCCACGAAGAACAGCGCGCCAAATCCGATCACAGTGAAGGGCCAGAGAAAGCCCCAATCCACATGGCGAAAGAACTGGCTTGCCAGTGACAAAAGACCGAAGATGATCAGGAGCGTACCTCCGACCAGAGCCCCGGCATTGGAACGATTTGTTTGCATTTCATTCTCCTTTACAAATAACTCTTTCGAGTTGGACAACTTATGAATCCTTACGAAGTAAGGGCGTCAACGTTGCAATCAATTCATCCGGCGGCATGCCTTTATGGATAAATTCCGCCCCCGCCTCGCGCGCCTCGCCTTCATCACGCTCGTCCACGCTTAGCAGGACAATCTTCAGGCATGGATACGCTTTCCGAAGCAGGCGGCAGGTTTCGGGCGCGGGAGAGCCGTAGAGTCTCCAATCCATTAAAAGCAGGTCGGGAGATTGATCTGCAAGTTGGCGGATCAATGCCTCCACGTCCCCGGCTTCCACCATGTTGTTTATTTTTAATTTACGTCGGAGCAAAAGGATCAGAGCTTTGCGCGCGGCAGGATCTGGATCTGCAATAATGATTCGGAACATAAAAACCTCGCTTGTAGTGTATGACAAGCGAGGTTCGGTGGTATCAGACTATGGTAAGGTCTTTACCTAGCCATGTGGATAGGGCGCTTCATTCGACCCGGAGGCTGTTACACCAACCTTTGTTCGATCGCCAGTTTGACAGCTTCGACGCGGCTGTCCACGCCGAGTTTTTGGAAGATGTTTGAGACATGGAATTTGACCGTGCCGAGGCTGACGACCAATGCTTTCGCGATCTCGTTATTATTGAGTCCATCCACCATGCATTTAAGCACATCACGCTCGCGTTCGGTGAGCTGCTCGCCGGGGATCTGCGGCTGGGCAACGGAATTTGCCAGCACTTGCGTGGCTTCAGGTGAGAGGGTCATTTTGCCTTCGCAGGCAGAGCGAATGGCAAGCCCCAATTCTTTGGCAGTGACATTCTTTTGCAAATAGCCGATGGCGCCTGCCTGTAATGCTCCCTGCACCATGTTCTGCTCTGCAAAACTGGTGAGCGCTATGACCTTGACCTTTGGGTACTTGCCGTGAATCTCGCGCGTGGCGGTGATGCCGTCCATGCCGGGCATTATCAAGTCCATGAGCACAACATCCGGTTTGTGGAGCGATGTCATTTGCACGGCTTCAGCGCCGTCGGAGGCTTCGCCAACGAGTTTCAGATCTTTGTTGACCATGAGGAATTTGGATAAGCCGCTCCTCACCACGGCATGATCGTCTACGAGCAGAACTTTGATGGTCATGGAGATTCCTCTTCCTACAATACTCTCAATTTGAGGTTCGGGTCTTGATTCCACGTCACTTCAACACAGGTTCCTGAACCTAATGTACTTGAGATATGAAAGTCTGCGCCGATGGCTTCCGCCCGTTCCCGCATAATGCGCATGCCTAAACTCGTCGGCTTGCTGGCAGACATGTCAAAACCTATGCCGTTATCACAGGTTTCGAAATGCACGGAGGATGGTGAAATGAAAAGATTTACATCCACCCGCGCAGCACGCGCATATTTGAATACGTTATTCAGGCTCTCCTGCGCAATGCGATAAAAAGCGACCTGTACTTCGGGCGGAAGTTCGTAATCGCCTTCAATATGCAACTCAATGGGCAGGCGCGAACGCCCGATGAAGGCTTCGCACAATTGCCTGATTAGATCCTTCAGGCGAGTTTGGGTCAATGTGGCAGGGCGGAGTTCAAGTAGAAGCGTGCGCATTTCCGCTAGTGCGCCGCGGGTGAGTTGACGTAATTCTTCGGTGGATTTCTTCGCTTCCTCTGCATCCATTTCCCACAGTTCAGGCAAGACTTCCGCCGTCAGGCTGGCAGAGAAAAGGGTTTGAGTAACCGCATCGTGCAGGTCACGGGCGAGGCGGGTGCGGTCGGCAGTCACGGCTTCTTCGGCGGCTTTTTGCGCGAGTTCCCGTTCGATGCGTTTGCGTTGTTCGATCTCCAGTTGCAGTTGACGGTTGGCTTCTTCCAATTCGCGGGTGCGTTCTGCCACCCGTTTTTGCAGGTTGCGCAAGTAGTCAGCTTCCTGTTCGGCAAGGCGGTCTTGCGCTTTTTTCTGCGCATCGATATCCACCATCAAACCGATCAAATAGTTGGGTGAGCCGTCAGCATGCCGCACCAGACTCATGGAAACCTGAGCCCAAAAGGATTCGCCATTCTTGCGCAGGTAGCGTCGCTCTGCTGTGAAGTGATCGGTAGTGTCGTTGAGGATGTCCTGATATTGCCGGGTGGACTCTTGAAAATCATCGGGATGCGTGACAAATACCGGCGTCCGCCCAAGCAGTTCGTGCGCCTCATAACCGAACATCTTGCAAATGGCGGGGTTCATTGCAGTCACTTTGCGGTCGAGCCCCATAATTCCGATGCCAATGGCAGAATGTTCAAACATGGCACGGAAACGTGCTTCTGATTCGCGCAGGTCTTCCAGGGTGCGTTTTTGCTGGTCAATATCTTCTGTAATCGCAACGAGATAAAGTAGTTTGCCATCCGCATCACGTACCGCAGAAATACTGAGCCGCGCCCAATAAATGACGCCGTCCTTGTGGATATAGCGTTTTTCAATCGTAAAAGAGTTGCGCCGCCCCGCCAGTACTTCGGTAAATTCCAAACTCCCTATGGACATGTCGTCGGGATGGGTGATGTCCTGCCCGGTCATGGCGAGCAACTCGGCTTCTGTATACCCAGACATCTTCACAACCGCCGGGTTGATCGCCAGCACCCGCCGGTCGGGCGCGATCAGCGTAATGCCCACCACAGCGTTATCGAACATGGCGCGGAAGCGCGCCTCGGATTCCTGCAAGGCTTGCTGGGATTTTTTATCTTCATCAATATCATCGATCAAGCCGACGAGATAAAGGGGTTGCCCAGCTTCGCCTCGTACCACCGAAAGGGTCAGGCGCGTCCAGAATACGTCTCCGTTCTTGCGTAGGTAGCGTTTTTCCACCTGGAACCAATCGCGCTTGCCATCAATTAATTCCTGGAACATGTCCATACCCAAGGTCTGGTCTTCCGGCAAGACATTCTGGTTATCGAAGCGCCCGATCAATTCATCGCGGCTGAAGCCGGACATTTTGACGACCGCATCGTTCACCTGCAGGATCTTTCCATCCAGCGAGAGTAACCCCATGCCGATGGCAGAACTATCGAACGCCGCCCAGAAGCGGGCTTCGGATTCGTTTATTTCGGGGAATAGTTGATTTTTCACGGTCTTCCTAATGCATCATTCTAGCATCCAGCAATGGCAAGTTGTACTAACAAGTCTCTTAATTTTGGGGACGGATGTAATTCAACCAAGATGAGCCAATCAAGCAATAAAGCTTCGAATTCATAAACAGAATACAGGAAGTCATCTTAGGAGATACTTGTGCACCTTGATTCCCATGATGGCGCGCCATATCGGTGAAATCGGCATCGAAACAGATCATAGTCGCCAATCCAACCAAAGTGATATATAGGATTTATTTTTTCGGTATGGCTTTTATAAACACACCAATTTGGTAGATGACAAAAGACACTATCTAAGCGGTTTCCCTACCATGTATGATAAATACGCAGGTGAATTTCATGTCCACCTCCCTGCTCGCCGCCAAACTGCATTTTCCACGGGCTCGCTCCGATTTGGTAGTACGCCCGCGACTGGTTCAGATTCTCGAAAAAGGACTGCAAAATCCGTTAACATTAATCTCCGCACCGGCAGGTGCAGGTAAAACTACCTTGATGGGGGAATGGAACGTATATTCCGAGCACAAAATTCCAATTGCCTGGCTTTCGCTGGATTTGGCGAATAACAACCCGCATCGCTTCATGGCGTGCTTGCCAAAATCCGCGATTTGAGCGTCACGCTCATTTCAGTGGATCAAATTAAGCCGAAGAAAGATAGTACATAGGAATTTACAAAATGAATACCCAACCTCCCAATCGTTCTGGCTGCCTCTTGCGACTCGCCCACGCTCTTCTTTGGATCATCCTCATCTTTATCCTGCTCCTTGCGGCAGGTTACACCTACCAACGCATTGCCCTCGCTCGCACGCGTGAGCAATTCCCCGCGCCGGGTAAACTCGTGGATGTGAAGGGTCACTTGATGCATATCCACTGCATCGGAAGCGGCTCGCCCACCGTGGTTATCGACGCGGGAAACGGGAGTTTCTCCGTCGAGTGGATGCCCATTCAGGAGGAATTAAGTCAGACGACGCGCGTCTGCGTTTATGACCGATCAGGCTACGGGTGGAGTGAAGCGGGTCCGCAGCCACGAGATGGGGTGCAGGTCGTGTCTGAACTGCATGATCTACTTCAAGCCGCGGGCGAAGCGGATCCATATGTGCTGGTCGGTCACTCGCTGGGCGGAGTCCATGTGCGGGTGTTCGCAGCGACGTATCCTGATGAAGTTGCAGGTTTGATATTGGTGGATACCGCCTACCCGTTGCTCCTCACGCCCGAGTTCGAGATGCAGATGCAATCTTCGATTGGCTTCTATCAAGTGATGAACCTGATGACCAGCACAGGTCTGTTGCGCATCCTCGGACCGCTCGGCGGCGAAGACAGTATGCCTGCCACCGCGCGCAAACTACCTGCTGAATTACAGGAAGTCTACTTAAATCTGCTGCTAGATTCGAATCAATATGTCACCGCCATTGCAGAGATGCAACAATTGCCCCAGACCTTTCAGCAGACAAACGAATTGTTAGTGGATGAATACCCTTTTGGCGATCTTCCCCTGATCGTGCTAACTGCAGGATTGACCAGCACGCCTGGCTCGACGCCGTTCAATGAACAATATGTCCCTGCACCCGATTCGCAAATCCAATCGCAGTTGGAACTGGCTGGGCAATCATCACGCGGCAAACACCACGTGGTTTCAGAAAGCAGTCACTCGGTCCATTTGGATGCGCCGGGGGATGTAGTCAAGGCAATCTATGACATGATCCAAGCCATCCGTGAAAGGGCTTATCCATAACTTGTTGTTGGACTGAAATCCTTGAAGGAAGGCAAATATAAACACAAACTACGCGGTTTTGTTCGTGTCTTGAGGCAAAATGAAAACCAAATCACTCGCCATCATCGAGATTCTTCTCGCATATGTTATCTTGCGATTTCTTGGAGCTGGTTTGCGCACAACAGGAATTGTCCAGTGGGAGCAGGAGACCCTCGGCTGGTCTTACATTGCTGAAATCCTGTTCATCGCCATCCCCGCGCTGGTCATCTGGCTGGCGCGCAGAAAGTGGGTGGACTACGGCGTCTCTCTCGTGGACTGGCAGACCAATCTTGACGTCGGCATCAAGGCATACCTGGTCCGAATAATTTCCGTCGGCGCGCTGGTTGCCACGCTGATGCTCGGCATCGGGTACGCCAGCCTCAGGGGCGGATTGATCATTGCCATTGCGGATGTCTTTGCCATCGTACTCATGCTCTGGATCCTGTCACGTCAACAAACGGTTCAAAACGGGACGAAGAACCTGCTCATTACAACCCTGATTCTTCTCTTCCCGATCCTTGTCGGGCTGGCAATGAATCGCTTGACGTTGATCGTAGTGTCAACCGTTGTATGGCAATTCTTCTCAGGCTTCGGCGAAGAATTCGTCTTCCGCGGCTACGTTCAATCGAGACTGAATCAGGTGTTCGGGCGTCCGATGCGGATGTTTGGAATCCAATTCGGCGCGGGACTCATCGTTACATCCCTATTGTTCGGATTCTTCCACGCTTTCAACACCTACGATCCCACCATTGGGCTCGCTTCCCTTTCGTGGGGCTGGGCGCTCTTCACCACGTTTGGCGGACTCTTCTTCGGCATCCTGCGCGAAAAGACGGGCTCGCTCCTCGCCCCTGGCATCGCCCACGGACTTCCCGACGCGGTGGGTGAAGCGTTGGGGAAGATATTTGGATGGATGTGAAAAATGAAAAAAACTGCGGTATCTCTGTTCTTCCTCCTCACCTATGGAATTACATGGGGTGCATCGTGGCTCAATACTAGCCTGGATACTATCCCCGCGCTCACGATCCTCGGCACAATCCTTATCCTGCTCGGACCCGCCCTCGCCGCTATAATTGCTGTGTTTTTCGAACAGGGTAAGAATGGGATACCCAATCTCTTGAAACCCATCAAGAAATGGAATGTCGGCATCGGCTGGTGGATTTTCGTCTTCGCTTACCCTATCGCTATGCATCTCACGATCCTCGTATTCAATTGGATGTTCACCCGCGAAGCGCCTCGCTTCTTCCATGCGGAGGGTGTACCAGAAGGACATCCCGCCGTCATTCTAATTGGACTGATCCTCGTCAACCTCGTGCGCGGCTTCGGCGAAGAAACAGGCTGGCGCGGCTTTGCCCTGCCCCGCTTGCAGACTCGCTGGAGCGCATTGACATCTAGTTTTGTCCTGGGACTGGTCTGGGCATTGTGGCATTTCCATGCCGCAAATATCAGCATTCTTGGTAAGTTTCCCGTCCTGTACGTTCTTATCGTCATTCCTGCAACAATCATCTTTACCTGGTTATATAACAACACGGATGGAAGTCTGCTAATTGCCATCGTGTTCCACATGATGTTGGATGTTGCGGAATATATCGTGCCGTTGGGCTTGTATGAGGGCGACATCATCAAACTCACCATCAACGCCATAATGAATTGGATCATGGCAATTCTTTTGATAACCCTATTCGGGTGGAAATATTTATCCCGTACACTGCCAGACTTCCTGAAAGAACCATGAACACACCCAAAATGCTCTCGGGCTGGTCGCTGATATTTCTTCCCCTCCCGCCCGATTCTTCCGATGGTCATCCTCAACATCAGCGCCGATGTGCTGGGAAGTTTGTTCTACGTCCTCGCCGTGCAATCGGGTCGCATGGACATTGCCGCCGTGCTCGGCTCGCTTTATTCTGGCGCAACTGTTATGCTGGCGTGGTTGTTCCTGCGCGAAAAGATCATCGGCATGCAGCGCCTTGGAATCGCAATTGCCATGCTGGCAATTGTGCTCATCACGCTATAGGAATCTGAAAACTAACCACGAAGGCTCGAAGTCACAAAGTTTTTTCTCTTTGAGCCGTCGTGTCTTGGTGTCTTGGTGATCAAATCTTTTTCGGCTTGTACGAGTTAGGAAAACATCATGAACCCCACTGAACTCATCCTCAAGAATTTTGAAAAAGTATCCTCCATCCCGCGTGGCACCAAATACGAAGCGGGGATTCGCAACTGGCTCATCTCATGGGCGGCAGAACACAACTGCACTTCCAAGGCAGACGCGGCAGGGAATTTGGCCATCTATGTCCCTGCCAGCGCGGGCTACGAAGATCGTCCCACGCTCATCCTGCAAGGTCACATGGACATGGTCTGGCAAAAGACGAATGAGACCACGCACGATTTTGAACGTGACCCGATTCAACTCATCCGCGATGGAGATTGGATTCGCGCCAACGGCACCACTCTCGGCGCCGACAACGGCATTGGCATTGCGCTGATGATGTCCATCGTGGAAGATGAATCCGTCAAGCACCCACCGCTGGAATTGCTGCTGACGGTGGAGGAAGAACAGGGATTGGGCGGCGCAGACAATCTCGACCCGTCACTGCTTTCTGGCAAGACACTCATCAACATAGACTCGGAAACCGAAGGCGTGTTCACTGTCGGCTGTGCGGGCGGTGGAAGTGTGAATATCACATTGCCAGTCACATGGGAGATGCAGAAGCACGATGAAGTTGTATTTGAATTAAAGGTCAGCGGGTTGCAGGGCGGGCATTCGGGCGAAGATATCAACAAATTCCGCACGAACGCCAATAAACTCATTACCCGCCTGTTAGATGAAATTCAACGCAATATTCCCATTCGAATATCCACGCTCAAAGGCGGAACGGCGCGTAATGCCATTCCACGTGATGCAGAAGCGGTGTTCGTCTGCCCGAATGACAAAGCAGAATTTTGCAAAGAAGTTTTTTCCGCTCTGCAAGCAACCGTTCAAAGTGAACTCGCTAAAACAGAAGCAGGGCTTGTGCTTTCTCTGAACGCAATCAACAGCAAATCTATTCGAGCCATCAGCCAGGCTGAAACTCAAGCAGCGATCCACTTGCTGACGGCATTGCCACATGGCGTTTCGTCTATGTCCGCAGATATGCCCACTTTTGTGGAAACGTCCAACAACATCGGCGTGATGGAATTGAAAGAAGATGGTCTGTCCATTGTCTCGAACCATCGCAGTTCGGTCTTTTCGAGATTGGAAGAAATCACCAGACGAGTCGAAACTGTCGCATGGCTGGCAGGCGCAAAGACCGAAAGAACGAAGATGTTCCCTCCCTGGCAGCCCAACATGAAATCCCCGCTCCTCAAGCAATGCGTCGAAACTTATCGATCCGTCATCGAAGAAGAACCAAAAGTGGAACTCACCCACGGCGGACTCGAATGCGGAATCATCAGCGACCGCTGCGGTGGGCTGGATACGATCTCGATGGGTCCGACGATCAGGGATCTGCATTCGCCAGATGAGCGGTTGTATGTGCCGTCGCTGGCGAAGACTTGGAACTTTCTTAAGACTTTATTGGCTGTAAATTTCTTGTCTCCTAAATCCTCAGGATAATGCCCTCAGTATGGCATACGTCATACATATGGGTATAAATTCAGGCATCAAAACTTAGTACCACAGCAGTAAAGCCTCCGTTTTCGGCATCTTTGGCTGAGGTTTCGTCTAGCGCATCCACGCTGAGCGAGACAATGCTCAGGCGTGGGTATGCCCTTCGAAGTAGCTGGCAAGTTTCTGGGTGGGAGAACCGTAGAGATTCCAATCGAGCAGTAAAAGATCGGGTGCGGGCAAAGTGAAGAGGATCCTGGGCAGTTCGAGAATGGCTTCCATAAATCGCTCCTGTAAAACTTATGCTTACGATCTTCGCCAGTGACCAATGATCAAACCCAGACCGAGGACAACGAGGATGATGGGCCAGTACACCTTCAAGTTCAGATCGACGGCATTGCCAAAAAGCAGGCTCACGAACAGCAGAAGCATGAACAGACCGACCAATGCGGGTATCATCACACCCATTTCAAATAAGTCATTCGTGGAACGGTAGCGGTTGTATGCATTGATAAGCGTGCCAAAGGCGGGGAAAAGGATCAAGAGTGCCCACCAATTCAATATGAAAGGCAGGATGTTAAGTTGATTGAGCAGGATAATTGCTCCGCCAAAGATAAGCACCAGTCCAATCCAAATGCTGGAAGGTTGATTTGTGCCGCTGCTGATTGATTTGTTCTGTTCCATTTTGTCTCTCCTTTTTGATGAAGGAATTGTAGAATACCATTATTGGGATGTCATCAAGAAATAGATGGATTTATCAATCAATCAAAAGTTGTATTAATTTGAGAAGTACCCTTCAATAATCCAACCCAACCTGGTGTCGATGAAGGGTCACTCTAGCCAGCTGATTATCGCCAAAGCCCCTAAAAATTCCCAAAAGTCACGATGTCTTCGGTTTCGAGCGGACCGCCACTCCACCAACAGGCAGCCGATCGATAACCGAGAAATTGAGAAAGATTATCAGCGCATCACAGATTAGCGACACAAGCTTGCAAGAAATGTCTTGTGAAGAAGGATGAGAGGCTGTGATGATGTCTGCCCCCTTCTCTACAAAGGATGTGGATTTCATAAACTATAATATTTTAATGATCTTCTTTTTTAATGCTTCGGTTACTGCTGCTGTGCGGTCAGCTACTCCCAATTTAGAAAAGATATGGACGAAATGAGATTTAACAGTTGCTTCAGTAATAAATAATTTTTTTGCAATCGCACTATTAGAATTACCTTGGGATGCAAGCTCCAATACTTCAATTTCACGGCTGCTCAATGTATTTTTAGAAGAATTTATCAAGCGCTGTGTTACTCTTTCTGCTATACGCGGCGCTAGTGCCATCTCGCCCCTTGCTGCATTGCGAATCGCTTGAAATAGTTGTTCAGGGGGAGTGTCTTTTAGTAAATAACCTATGGCTCCAGATTCGAGTGCTGGCAATATGTCTGCATCTGTTTCATAAGTAGTAAGTACTAAAATATTTACCTTTGGCAACTTGTCTCGAATAAGTTTTATTGCACCTAGTCCATCTAAATTGGGCATTTGCAGGTCCATGAGAATTAAATCTGGGACTAGCGAGATTGCTAGGCTGACAGCCTCTTCGCCATTTTCGGCATCAGCGACTATATCAAAATCCGGTTGTGATAACAATAAAGCTCGCAACCCACTGCGGACAACAGGGTGGTCATCAGTAATTATTATGTTAATCGTCATTTTCTTCTGAAATAGGAATAGAAACAGCTATTGCTGTTCCATTTCCTCGCTCACTTTCTATGGTTAGTGTTCCATTCAGTTCTTCTGCTCTATCTCGCATTGTTTTCATTCCGAAACCATTCTTGCTTTTTGAAGGGTCAAACCCCAGTCCATCATCGGCGATATCCATCACAAATATATCTTCCATAAATGAAAAGGTGATATTGACGTTTTTAGCTTGAGCATGTTTATTTATATTCTGCATGGCTTCCTGTGAAATGCGGAGTAGTGCCGTTTCGGTAGCTGATGCAAGGGAGCGCGGATTACCTGTCACTTTCATCTTTACCTGTATATTGTTTTCTGCAGACCAACGTGCCGCTAATTCTTCAATAGCTTCGATAAGAGAAGCCTTTTCAAATTGTTCAGGTTGCATGTCCCAAACAATTCTGCGGATCTCGTCAAGCCCTTCACGTGCAGCTTCTTCAGCTTGTTGAACATGCGTTTGGACTGTCTCAAAATTGCCATGCTTTGCCGCAGAGAGATGCATGATAATGGACGTGAAATGTTGGGCAAGCGTGTCGTGAATGTCACGAGCGATGCGTTGTCGTTCAGTCAATCGTCCCGCTTCTCGTTCAACTCTCATCAAATTTGCTCGAGACCGGGTTAACTCATCAATAAGACGCTGGCGATTTGTACTCTGTATTAAAATCGATGAAATAAAAGCACCAATGATCGTTGAGATGATCAGCAGCCCCAGGATGATCATTAGGATTGTGAGCCAATGCTTTGTTGGGTATAACATGATGTATAGAACATATAGACCTAAAGTCTGAAAAATAGTTATTCCAATCGACCATCGAATGGGGAATCTGCTAAAAATTAATGGAGAGAATATCCCTATCAGCAAAAGCGAATCGGCGGCCAGTGAGATCAAACCACCCCAGATTGCCCATCCTAGTACCAGATAAAGTGCGCCACGTTTAGGATTATCCCAAACGCGCAAATTTGAAATGGTTATAAATGGGATGTACCATAAACCCAATGCCGCAGAAAGAACAAGAAAGAACGAAAAGTGTACGATTATCGGTTCACGGTTATATACAAATATGATGTTCAAAATAAGAAAACTGTAGGCTGAAAAATGCCACACCCAATCCCATTGTTCCCATACCTCCGGGTTTTTGTTTTTTTGTGTTTTCGTCATGATGGCATTATACCTTGCGATATCTGGCAGTGTTTTTTGTGTCTAGAATATCGCAAGGTAATATTTTGAACTTACTTTTAAGCACCCGGTGCCAGAAATATAAGCATCGTTGCAAAGGGTTCCGCAATGAGGACAACAAGGCTGTGTCCAAGAATGACCGGCGTAAGACTGCGCTTGCCCCATAAGAACAAGCCACCCAGCAATAATCCATAAACCATGCTAAAGGCAAATGAAAAGGGATTGAAGCCCCAGGCCGTGTGATAGAGTGCGAAGATCAGTGCGGAGACAATCAGTTGCACCCATTTTGATGCACCGATTTTATGCAACTGATTCATTATGAAGCTGCGGGTAATTAAATCTTCTAATAGTGCGCCGCCTGCTGCCAATAATGCAGTCAGTACACGGAAACCATTGATCTGTGTTAGGTTGGCGTCCGGGTCAAATTGAAGGATGCTGGATAGGAATAGAAGCGCCCATGCTATTCCCAGTGTTAGTCCTGCAATGCTCGCACCGATTCCAGAAGGCGCACCTAGTCCGTGGGATTTAAGAAATTCGCCAGTGGACGTGCTCTTAATCATCCTAAAAATTACGGCAAGGATAATCATAAAGGCTACGCAGAACCAAATGAGAACGCCAGTAACGGAACCTTCCAGAGATAATCTCTGACGAAGCAGATGTGGGAGCGGACCGAAGTTCGGACCAACCAGCACCAGCAATAGAAGCGAAACTATTGAAATCCTTCGCCAAATGGTACTTCTTTCATTAGTTGTAGTATTCATTTCTACCTCCATGTAGGTTTTAATGAAGAAAGTGTAGAATACTTTTACTAAGAAGTCATCAATAGAAAGGCGGATTTATTAATCAATCAAAAGTTGTATTAATTAGAGAGGCGCCCTTCGATAGGTACCCTCCTTTGAATAAACTGATATGAATGTCATTAGACAGAAACTGATTTACATATTGCAATCCCTTTTCTTCCGCCAAGGCCGACAATCTGCTTCTTGTTCAAGCGGGCTGGATTTTTCACCCTGCATTTCGGACGATGCCCGGGTGTAGATTGCTGCTCTGCAAGACATTTTGGTTTCCTCAACGAAAGGTGTGAGCACTACTTCAAAATATGACAAAGATACTGAGAAGGTGGTGTCGAAGTGCCGATACTCAATTTTTCATTATCTCACCTGTGCAGCTCCACGTATATGGTTACGATTATGTCCACTCAACTGTTCTTTATTTCACGGCTCCTGACAAGGTATAGAAAGTGCCATTCTACGTCGGATATTTGGCAAAATATACATACAATTTTTGTAATAAATCCATATAATCTTCTTGTATGAACTACAAGAATCTGCCACAACTTACTTCAGCGGTAGCGTTAATTCTCTACCGTTTATGATTTTATTTTTTTCACTCAACGAGTAATCTCCTTATTCGAAGGTACAGATGAAGAGAATCTTTTAAAATTTCGTCAGATTCGTGATCAAATCTAAACCAGAATCAGGCAATGGATTGCGAAACAGGAATAAAAAAGCGGAGAATGATCTCCGTTTTTTTATCGAAACTATTTCACCAACTTTTCATCCGGCGGACATGCCTCCTGCGCCGCCGCGAGCATCTCCGGCGCGGATGAAACTTCGCCCTCGAACCATTTCTTCTGCAGCCAAAACGCCACATTGACCAATCCGATCATCACTGGCACTTCCACCAACGGACCAATGACTGCCGCAAATGCCGCCCCTGAACGCAGACCGAAAACTCCCACCGCTACGGCAATTGCCAGTTCAAAGTTGTTGCTGGCTGCTGTGAAAGAGAGTGTGGTTGTCTTGCAGTAATCCGCGCCGATGGTTTTTCCCAGAAAAAAACTCACAAGGAACATCACCACAAAATAGATCAGAAGCGGAATGGCAATGCGCACCACATCGAACGGCAACTCCACAATTAAGTCGCCTTTGAGTGAGAACATCACCACGATGGTGAACAGCAACGCAATCAATGTCAGCGGACTAATCTTGGGGATGAACACCTTTGAGTACCATTCCCTGCTCTTGACGCGGATCAGGATGAAGCGCGTCAGGAAGCCTGCAATGAACGGAATACCCAAATAGATAAACACGCTTTCGGCGATCTGCCCAATCGTAATTTCAACTACTGACCCGCTCAACCCAAACCATGTCGGCAGGACGGTAATGAACACATAGGCGTACACACTGTAAAACAAGACTTGAAAGACGCTGTTGAACGCCACCAAACCCGCTGCATATTCGTTATCACCATGAGCCAATTCATTCCACACGATAACCATCGCAATGCAGCGCGCCAAACCAATCAGGATCAAGCCTGTGAAATACTCAGGGTAATCGCGCAGAAAGATCACCGCCAACCCAAACATCAGTACAGGACCAATCACCCAGTTCTGTAACAGTGATAATCCGAGAATCTTCCAATTACGGAAGACATCACCCAGTTCCTCGTAATGCACCTTCGCAAGCGGCGGGTACATCATCAAAATCAAACCGATGGCAATCGGAATATTGTTCGTCCCAACGGATACTGCCTCATTGAATTGCGCCACCCCTGCAGGGAAGAGAAAACCAATTCCCACACCAAATCCCATTGCGACAAATATCCACAGGGTCAGGTAGCGGTCGAGAAATGATAGTTTATTCATCGTGCTGGTTTGCGCCATATTGCCTCCAAATATTAAGTTTTGATGTTTAACAGAGCAGGTTAGTCAATCGCCTGTTCCAAAATTTGTGGGATGACTTGCGCGATCTCGTCGCGCACGCGGCGAAAATCTTCCATGTCATCGGTTTGGGCGGGGTCAAAGAAACTATGGTGAACCTTCTTTCCTTGCCCCAGCCAGATGGGACATTCCTCCGCCGCCGAATCGCAGACCGTGACTACCAGATCAAATTCAATTCCCCTAAATTCATCTGCCAGTTTCGACCGTCCCTCATGCTGAATGCCAATTTCAGCAAGCGCAGCAATTGCTTTGGGATGAGTATAGCCTGCGGGTTTCGTCCCAGCGCTAACTGCTTCCCACTTTTCTCCCAAACGCGCATTGACAATTGCCTCCGCCATCTGCGAGCGGCAGGAATTACCCGTACATAAGAACAAAACTTTTTTCACTAAAGCAACCTCCAATTTTTAAGCGGCTTTTTATCACAACACGTCATCTCATAGGTTATTGTTTGGTTAATGTTCACGGACAGCGGATCAACCCGCGCGCCCACAAACAACCACCGCAGGCAGGCTGGAGGTTTCCGAAGCAATCTTCCAGGTTTTCATTTGCCATCTCACAACTGTTGCAAAACGCACATGGGGAGAAGTCAAAATCCTGAAGGCGTTTTCTTAATGCAGAGTAATTCTCATCTTTCCATATCTCCAGCAAACTCTTTTCGCGAATGTTTCCAACAAAATATTCCCGTGATGTACGTTCGCGATCATCCAGAAAATGGGTGTGCGTGTACAGCAGCGGCAGACACGGACTGACCATACCGTCCCAGCGAATGGAAGCGCTGCCCCGCTCTACAAACGGACATTGATCCGTATTCTGATTCAACAGACTGCCTGTCAACTCCAGACGGTTCATATTTTTAAGTATGTTCGAAAGCACGTCCACAGTATCGGGGCGGATATCCATAAGCGGCATGTGGACAAGTGGTCTGATCTCCTGCCCCACTACCATATCAAGAGATCGCATGTATAAATTTTCATCGAGCAGGGTATGATCGTGCGCCAAGACATTGCTGATAGAGAATTCCACCGCACCCAGCCTGTTGCCCAGCCGAATCACTTCATTCAGGTTATGGATGTTGCGCTTCATCGCCACAAAGGCAATGCCGAGTTTTGGATAACCCGCCCAATTGGACGCGCCAAATGTCCGATATTTTTTCACCTGAAGATATTTCAAATTGTCGATAATGCGTGGAAGCGCATCACCAAGGCGCACATCCATGTAACACTCTGGCGAAGCGCCGTCCATTGAAACCCAAAGCATATCAAGTTTCAATTCGATCAGCCTGTTCGCAACCCGCTCGGTTAGCAGTATGCCGTTTGTAATCAAGGATACACGATGCCCAAGTTCCTTGGCGTGCTGGATCATATCAAGAATACGAGGATGAGAAAGCGGCTCACCGTACCCCCCAAAGAACAATTCAGGCTTGTTTGGCAGGTCTTGAAAACTTGCCAGAATACGCTCAAAGGTCTCCTCTGTCATGTACCCAAACTTCACATCCCACACGTTGCGCATGCAGGTACTGCAATTCAAATTACATTTGTTGGTCACCTCCACATACACCCGCTTGAGCGCGTTGACAGGCAAGTGAACATAAATGCCGTGCCCATTCGGCTCGACCCTCAGTTCATCGCCAGGAACGATCCCCAATTCTTCCGCCACACGGACCGGAAGGACAACCTCGTTATGTTTGTTCACCTTGGCATAGTGGGATTTCGTCATACGGATTTTCTCCACAAAGGAAAAGGTTTACGATCTCCTAACCACAGAGTTGAAGTTTTGCATTGATTCGTTATGCAGTTTGCAACGCATCAACCACCCAGGTGGTCACTTCCGCCGGCGTGGGGATCCTGCCGTAAGAAACAACCTTCTCATTGATAACCAGCCCCGGCGTGGAGAGGATGTTGTAGGCGGTGATGTCGTTGTAATCGGTCACCTTGATGACCTGCGCCTCAATACTCATATCGGTTAGGATCTTGCGAACGATCTGTTCTACACGCTTGCAATTCGCACAACCGGAACCTAAAACTTTTATAGTAAGCATAATAAACTCCTTTGAGATCGAATTAATGAACCGGCGCTAATTTCTGGGTATTGCGGCGATTGACAAACCACAACATGCCAGAGAGCAACGCCAGAAAGATGATAAGGTAAAGCACGACCAAGGCAACGCTTGCTCCGTCGATCCAGGAACCGTAGATCAAGCCAGCCAGAGTGCTGAACAAAGCCACCCAGGCAACGTACGTCCAAGATTTGACGCGCCCGATGATGGTTGAAATGATCAGGATACTTTGCAGGCTGAGTTCCGGGTCTGCCATCAGATATGCCAGCAGCGGTCCGCGGTGCATGCCCAGGCTGAGGAACATCTGTGCAATGGGTACTTCGACCAGAGTAGGAAAGTACATGAACACACCGAAGACCACGCCCGCCAGATTGCCAATCAGGGTGTTTTGCCCCGCCATCGCTTCGATCCATTCGGGCTGGATCAACGCGCGAATGACACCCACCGCAAACACACCCGCCACAAGCAGCGGGAAGATCTGTTTGACGAACTTCCAGGATTCCCACAAAAAGTCACGTGTCTCATCTTCGGTCAGTTTTGCCTTGATGATCCAGCCGGAAATGCCCAACGCCAGCAACACCCCAAAGAACTTGCCATTGATAAAAATATCCAATCCGCCTGCGTGGGGTGTCATACCAACCGCGGCGACCAACAGGGTAATGCCCACCAAGCCGAGCGAGATCCAGGTCCATTTGTTGAAGCCATCGAAGATGTTTTCCATGCCCAGCCAAGATGTGATCCCGATCAACACAAGTAAGCCAATCAGGATGGCGCCTTGTGCCGTGACACCCTCTTCGCCTTTCTCGGCATCATAAGGGATGAGGTTGTAGAGGAAATCCTGAAATGTATCCATACCGAAAATGGGCACGGTGATCGTGGCATAGGTGTTGTTCAGCAAGCCTACTTTTAGGGTACCGGAGAGCAATAAAGAAACCAACACCAGCAGGAAGACCAATGCCACGCGCCGCATTTTGCCTTGTGCGGCAAACATGGAGTCAGTCGCTTTGTCGTGCTCCATATCTTCATGCCGGAATATCAGCGCCATGATGATACCGATGCCAATGCCAAATGCCAGAGAGAGGAAGAAGCGCGCCAACGCCAAGTCCACGCCGATGACGCCACCTGTGTAAATGAGGGCAAGGATGTTGGCGGCTGGCGCAAAGAACAGGAAGGTGATGGCGGGACCCAACCCGGCGCCTTTCTTATAGATACCAGCAAACAGAGGAACGATGGTACAGGAGCAAACAGCGAGCAGTGAACCTGCCAATGCGGCGGCAGGATAGGAAACAAATTTTGGAGTGTTCCGTCCGAGAAAACGCGTCACGGTCTCTTTGGGAATCAGGGCAGTCATCGCGCCTGCGATGTAAAAAGCGGGCAGTAGGCAGAGCAATACATGTGCAGCAAGGTAGGAGGCGAGGTTTCCCAAGCCGCTGTAAAACAAATTTGAAATAA